>MDTB01221459.1_pt1 | contig 10742 bp, 21 predicted proteins | sample 811161 | NCBI WGS metagenome assembly MDTB01 (sample SAMN05326650, study PRJNA326480) | marine metagenome | isolation source: seawater | place: Mediterranean Sea | collected 2009 | reverse complement strand
TATAACCGTGATGTTTATACTAGCAGCATCAAACGTTATTTCTTGGTTTGATTTATTCATGTATGTTCCTTGGGTGAGGCTATTGATATCTATTTTTAGTTTGGCCATAAACGTCATTTATGAATCTGAATGTAATTACCAGAATCAGGCTAATAACCAAATGGATTCAGTTAATAACAACTTTATGAAAGAAAATGACCCAAGAGCGCCTTTGTTTAAAGATCACAAAACATCGGTATCTTTTGGAAAAGGTAAATAATTTTTAGGAGATTGATAAAATGGCAGCTACTGCTTCCCCTTTCGGGTTACGTCCAGTAAATATGCTTGGCGGAACACCCAATCATGGCGGTGCTATGAGAGAGTTTCCAGTTAAGGCTAATAATACGGCTGGAATATTTTTTGGTGATGAGGTATTACTAAGTTCTGCTGGGTTACCTTCAGCCGCAACAGCTACACCTGTAGCGGTTGAATTTACAGGAACATCTACTAACGCCACTGCTGGTGTTATGGGTGTATGTGTTGGTGTTAGATATGTTGATGCTAATGGCGTTCAACAATTTGCACAACATTTACCAGCCAATGCTACTACCGCTGGCTTTACAGACATATTTGTTAGAGTCAACGATGATCCAAGACAGCTATATCAGATTCAAGGTAGCGCTGCATTAGGAACATTTAATAGTGGCACAGACGGTTCTGGCTTTGCTGGCGCTGTCGGTAAAAACGCAGCATTAGGTAACTATGAGGCTCAAAGCACTTCTACTGGACTTTCAGGTATAAACCTTGTTGTCGGTACTAACGGCGGTTCAATTGCCGTAACAGAAACTTTAGCGATGAGAATTGTTGAAGTTGTTGCAGGTACTGAGAATGATAACTTCCCTGAATTTATTGTTAAATTTAACTTCAGTGTACTTTCATCTGAAAACAACTTAGGTATTTAAGGAGAATTTTAAATGGCGATTTCACGTTCACAATTATTAAAAGAACTCCTTCCCGGCTTAAACGCTTTATTTGGATTAGAGTACGCTAAATATGGTGAAGAGCATAAGGAGATTTATGAATCTGAAACTTCTGAGCGTTCTTTTGAAGAAGAAACAAAATTATCTGGTTTTGGGCAGGCTCCAGTGAAAACTGAAGGTGCTGCTGTTATTTATGATAATGCACAAGAAGCTTTCACGGCTCGTTATACACATGAAACTGTAGCTATGGGTTTTGCTATAACTGAAGAAGCATCTGAAGATAATCTTTATGATAGTCTTGGCGCTCGTTATACAAAAGCTTTAGCTCGTGCTATGGCGTATACCAAGCAAGTAAAATCTGCAACAGTTTTAAACAAAGGGTTTACTGGAACAGGTAATCCTACTTATGGTGATGGACAAGTTCTATTTTCTACAGCCCATCCATTAGTTTCTGGTGGCACAAACAGTAATCGTCCAGCCACAGGCGCAGACTTGAATGAGACATCTTTAGAAGATGCGGTAATTCAAATTGCTGCTTGGACAGACGAGCGTGGTTTGTTAATTGCAGCTAAACCAAGAAAGCTTATTATCCCACCTGCACTTCAGTTCGTGGCAACACGTATACTAGAGTCTCAGCAAAGAGTTGGAACAGCCGATAATGATACCAATGCGATCCTAACAACTGGAGCTATTCCAGAAGGATACACTGTTAACCATTATCTAACTGATACTAACGCTTTCTTCTTAACTACTGACGTACCTAACGGTCTTAAGCATTTTGTCCGCGCACCGATGGCAACATCAATGGACGGTGATTTTGATACAGGTAATGTTAGATATAAGGCTCGTGAGCGTTATTCATTTGGCGTTTCTGATCCTTTAGGAATGTTCGGGTCTCCCGGAGCTTCATAATAAAGGGGGCTTTATGCCCCTTTTGTTTTTCTAGGGTTAATAGTTACACTGACTGACCTAGCAGACATATTAGAGAAAGTGTAACGACGTGCTAATACACAGGAGATGTAAATGGGTACTACTACTTTTTCTGGTCCTATTAAGGCCGGAACTATCAAAGATACAACAGGATCTGCTGCTGGAACAAATGTAGCAAATACAGGTTTTGTTTTAATGGCGCAGACCGCTGTTGTAGATATAGCAGGAGTTTCTGCTACAACTACCGTAGCAACAATACCAGCTAATTCTAAAATTGTTGACGTTAAACTAAATGTGGTTCAGGCAAATGATAACTCTGCCGCTGCTACATTGTCTGTTGGTTTTTCAACAGGAGACGCTACTTTATTAGATGCAACAAATGTTAAGGTGGTTGGCCTTACCTCTAGTTCAGCTATGGGAACAGCTTCTATAAACTTAAATCATTTTACAGCTATTGATACAAATATTCTTGCGACTTTTACACCTACACCTACTGCTACTGGCACTAACGGAATTGCTGATGTAACTGTTTCATATCTACAAAACACTGATATTGACATTGTCATTTAGGGGTAAATTATGAGTTTCGCATCTGATGTTAAAGCGTTAACCACTAAAAAATCAGGGCATATAGTCGATGGTAGATCACGGCTACAAGGTGTTCAATATGTTCATGGAGGACTAAGTGCGGACATCACTTTATCTTTTTTGGATATGCCATCAGATGGCACTGGGGTAACGGCGTCAGCTACTAATAAGCTAACACTAGCTACTTCTAGTGCAATCGGCACTGAGGATGTATTTATACCAGATAACGGTATTTTGTTTGAAAAAGGTATTTATATGTCTAATGGTAATAGCGCTGATATAACCAATGTTACTGTTTTTTATGTAGGTGGCGGCGAAGTGTAATGACTGCCAAAAAAAAGGGCATGGGTATTAAAACCTCTGTAAGGTCGGGTAATTTTCGCCCGACCAAACAGGGGGCAGGAATGACAAAAAAAGGAGTTGCTGCATATCGTAAAGCTAATCCCGGGTCTAAATTAAAAACTGCTGTTACGGGTAAAGTTAAGGCTGGATCTAAAGATGCAAAAAGACGTAAGTCATTTTGTGCAAGATCAGCAGGGCAGATGAAACAGTTTCCCAAAGCAGCAAAAAACCCTAATAGCCGTTTACGGCAAGCTAGAAGAAGGTGGAAATGTTAATGGAACCAAAAATGCAAACACCTAAAAAACGCAGGGCAAGAAAGCCTGTGGAGATTGAAAGTAAAGTTGCCGTTCAAGGCAATGAGATAAAACATCTTCACGATGATGTAGAAGAGATGAAAAAAGATATAGAAGAGATTAAAAAATCTTTAGCAGAGATTCATAAAGTGTTATCAGAAGCTAGGGGTGGTTGGAAGACTTTGATGTGGGCAGCAGGTGCAGGTAGTGCTGTGACTGCTTTTATAATTATGATTCAACAATTTTTTTGGGGTAAATAAAATGAGTAGCTATTACAAAAAACCAACTAGTAGTTATTTTAAAAAAAGAAAACCATCTATGGCGGAAAAAGTCAGAGACTCAAGCAGTGACTATTTTGGTAAGGCTAAATCACCAAAATCAAAAGCATCTAAAAAAGCATCTAAAGTGGTAACTGAAAAGATGTTAAAAGATAAAGGTTTTGATAAGTCTGATGCCCCTTTACGTGACTTTATGAACACGTTTAAATATGACGAAGATAAAGGTTACGTTAAAAGAGCCAAAGCGTTAAAACGTGTTGGTGAACCTGAAAAAAAGAGTTCTGGTAGAGATAGAACTCAAACAAAAGATACAGGTAAAAATACTACTACTTTCAAAGGCAAAGGGTCTGTTTATGGTGGAAGAACTAGAAATATTACTATGAATAAAGATAGAGATAGTGCTGTTGGGGTACAAGGAATAAAAACCACAGATAGAGTTAGCGCACAATCTGGCCCCGGTATGACAGATCAAGAAAAAAGCGATAATCGACTATTAGCTAAAAATAGAGAGTTGGCTGGAAGAGCTAGAGACGCCCTTAAAACAGGTATGAAAGCCGGAGGTAAAGTAAAAGCTAAGAAAAAGACAACCAGAAAATTTAGAGGTGATGGTATTGTAAAAAGAGGTAAAACAAAAGGGAGGTTTGTTTAATTTAAAAGGAGGTAAAGGGTGGCGTATTTAATTAGCAATATTCCGTATACAAAGGTTTGGATTAGAAAAGAGTTTACACATGGACATCAAAAATATCACGGAGAGTTTGTTCACGGATTGGCAGTGGCTGTTACGACGATGCCAGACCGATGTCTCAGCTTCCAAATTATATTCACAGGATGTGAAGAGGAAGAAGGTGAAAGCAATCCACATGGAGGAGCCATGTGGGCAAGGATGCCGCTCACAGCACTTTGTGGAGACATCCCAATGGATGACTGGCCTGAAAGAATGGAGACACACCTCGCACAACCGTGGGACTGTCCATCACACACCCATTCAATCATATCACTCGATAGGTGTAAACCAAGTCCGTGGTTATGTAAAATCGCAGGAGAGTTTCACACAGCGAGATATATCTTCACTGTGGACTACACCGAAAGCGAAATCGCAGACTGTCCAGCCCAACACAAACAGAGTCATGTTATGGTGCTAACAGACGGACAATGGAAAGGTAACATGGTAGCTCTTCCTAACAACAGAGTAAGAGTTACAAGCCCTGCATTATGGGTTACTGGCGAAGGAGCACCTGATTTTAGGCCTAGTCAACATACGCATTGTGCAGAACAAGATGATTCATATATGGACCCAACAGTAACATTTAACAATTTATATGTGGAGAATGATGATGGCTAAATTAAGAAGCGCTTCTGCAGAGGGCAAAAAAGGACTTACCGCTATGATAAACTCTGGAGAAAAAGGTAAACAAGCAGCAGAACGAATGGGATTCACAGCAAAAAAAGGAGGTATGGTAATGAAAGCAAAAGGCGGGACAGTAATGAAAGCAAAAGGCGGTACTGTAATGGCTAAAGGTGGTGGCATGATGGCTAAAGGCGGTACAAAAGGCGGTGCAGTAATGGCTAGAGGTGGTGGCATGATGGCTAAAGGAATGGCTAAAGGCGGCATGATGGCTAAAGGTTATAACATCGGTGGCGCCATAGAAGAAATAAAGAAAAAGAAAATGGCTAAAGGTGGAGCAGTAATGGCTAAAGGAGGCTCAGTTAAAATGCAGAATGGCGGTATGATAGTGGCTAAAGGCGGTACAAAAGGTGGTGTGGTTAAAACTAAAATAGCAAAATCTTCTGCATCTAAAAGAGCAGACGGCATAATTAGACAGGGTAAAACAGTAGGTAGGATGGTGTAATGGCTACTACAGACGTAAGACAAAAAAGAGGCAAGAAAAAAACTACAAAGAAAAAATCAGGATCTAAACCTACAAATCCAGCTTTGTACGCTAGAGTAAAAGCAGAAACAAAACGTAAATTTGATGTTTACCCATCAGCTTACGCTAATGCTTATTTAGTCAAAACGTACAAGAAAAGAGGAGGAGGCTACGCATAATGTCTCTAAAAGAGTGGTTTGGTAAAGGAAAAAAGGGGGACTGGGTTGATATAGGTGCTCCTAAAAAGAAAGGCAAATACCAAGCCTGTGGACGTAAGTCTACAAAAGACAGTAAAAGAGCGTATCCAAAATGTGTGCCAAGGGCAAAAGCTAAATCAATGACTGAGGCGCAAAGAAAGTCAGCAGTTCAGCGTAAAAGAGTAGCAGGTAATCCGGGAGGTAAACCAACAAATGTTAAGACTATTTTAGGAAAGAAACGTAATGTCCGTAAAAAAAAGAAATCCTAGGATACCTAGAAAAAAGGTGGGTTAATTATGAAGTTTTTAGTTGAGGTAATAAAAAGCATAAAAGAGAAGGCCGTTAGTTTTTTGTTAGGAAAAGGGGAAATTTTTGATAAAAAAGAATAATCCTAGAATACCAAGAAAGCCGGGTCAGCCCGCAAGGTCTAAAAAACATTCTGATTTATATACGGACGAAAACCCTAAAGGCACTATAAAAGGGTTAAAATTTGCCACAAGAGAGGACGCAGTAAAGAGTGTTAGTAAAATTAAAAATAGTGGTAGAACAAAAGCTCATAAAATTCAAGCTGCTATAGCAATGGAGCAAAGAGCTAAAGTTATGGGGAAAAAGTCTGCTGCTAGTGTATACAGAAAATTTATTAATAGTGTGAAAGCAAAATGACAACTACAAATACAACTAATTTTAACTTAAACTTAAATGATTTAGCCGGAGAAGCTTACAGTCGTTGCGGCACAGAAATGCGAACCGGATATGATTTAAGTTCCGCTAGAAGGTCTTTAAATTTATTAACAATTGATTGGGCTAATCGAGGTATAAATTTATGGACAATTGAAGAAGGTTCTATACCTTTAACTCAAGGCACTATTACATATGATTTACCTGTTGATACTATTGATTTATTAGAGCATCAAGTTAGAACAGGAACAGGTACAAACCAACAAGATTTAACAATTAGTAGAATTAGTGTGTCTACGTATGCAACGATACCAAATAAAAATAATACTGGTAGACCTATACAAGTATTTATAGATCGACAATCGGGAGCAACAAATTCTTCAAGCGTAGTGCAAAACCCTCAAATAAAAGTTTGGCCTGCGCCTGATAGAAGTGATTTTTATACGTTTGTATATTTTAGAATGAGAAGGATTCAAGATGCTGGCGATGGTGTTAACACACAAGACATACCATTTAGAATGTTACCTTGTCTTGTTTCAGGTTTAGCTTATTATTTATCTTTAAAAATACCAGAAGCAACCGATAGAATACAAATGCTAAAGCAAGACTATGAAGAACAATGGTTGATTGCTTCTAGTGAAGATAGAGAAAAAGCACCTTTACGATTAGCTCCAAGGGAGTTTTTGTACTAATGACTGCATCTTTCGCTAGAGGAAAATATGCTATCGCAGAGTGCGATAGGTGTGGATTTCGTTACAAGTTAAAAGAATTAAAACCACTTACAATAAAGACAAAAAATGTTAATATTTTAGTATGCCCTACTTGTTTTGAAAAAGATCAACCTCAGTTACAATTAGGAATGTTTCCTGTGAATGACCCACAGGCTATACGAAACCCACGACCAGATTTAACACGATTTCCCGAATCGGGGTCAAGAAACTATCAATATGGTTTTGATCCTGTAGGTTTACGTAATCCATTTAATTTAGATTTAATTGATAATTTAAAAATACAAACAAATGTAGGGACTGTGACAATAACTATAAGTTAGGAGATGTTATGAAAGAAGTTCAAAAATTTAAACAACCCGTAGATGTGCCTGTTCCAAAGCGAGACGGTTACCCTAACGATATACCTAATACTCAAACGGTAAAAACAAGAGGCACAGGGGCAGCTACAAAAGGAACAAACTCTTCTAAAAGACTTGGCTGATGAATTATTCTGAGTTATTTAATACGATAAAAAGCACTTGCGAAAATGATTTCCCTGATGTTTCTTTTACAGATATTGTTGGTAACTCCGTTACTGTAACAGGCGTGGACCAGATAAATACTTTTATTAAACAGTCTGAACAAAAAATATATAACTCTGTACAAATATTAGCGCTTAGAAGAAACGTAGTTGGTAATTTAACTTCTGATAATCAATATCTAACAGTCCCAAGTGATTGGCTAGCAGACTTTTCTTTAGCGCTTATAGATTCTTCTGGTAAGTATCATTATTTATTAAATAAAGACGTAAATTTTATTAGAGAGTCGTTTCCAAATCCTGCAACTACAAGTAAACCTACTCATTATGCTTTATTTGATAACGACAGTTATATAGTGGGTCCTACACCAGATAGTGATTACAGTATTGAGTTACATTATTTTTATTATCCAGAATCTATTGTTACAGCACAGACTTCTTGGTTAGGTCAAAATTATGATTCAGTTCTTTTATATGGAGCTTTAATCGAAGCGCATATATTTATGAAAGGTGAAGCGGACGTTTATCAAAGTTATACTCAACGTTATAATGAAGCTTTAGCTGGACTCAAACAATTGAGTGAAGGTAAAAATAGACAAGACATGTATAGAACTAAACAAGTGAGGTATGAAGTCAAATGATAGGAAATAGTACATCTGTGTTATTAGGAGGCTCGGTAAAAGTTATGACAACTTCCGGCAGAGGGTTTACGCCAGAAGAAATAGCGGAAAGAGCTTTAGATAAAATTATATCTGTTGGTCAAAATTCGCATCCAGCAGTTCGGGTTCAAGCGGAAACATTTAAAAAAGATTTAAAAAAAGTTTTAGTGCAATACATGCATGAAGCAGTGCGAAGTCATAATGTTACTTTAGCAAATAGGTTTAGGGAAATGGGGTATCCTGAACTAATTAAATTATTGAATGAATAGGAGTTAAAAATGGCAATCACTCAAGCTATGTGTACAAGTTTCAAAACACAATTGTTATTAGGAACACATTGTTTTAAGCCCACTGGACAAAGTGCTGCGGATACTTTTAAATTAGCTTTATATTCTGCAGCGGGTACTTTAAGTGCAGGGACAACCTCTTTTATTACTAATGCAGAGTCTGATGGAATTACATCTGGTGGTTCTGCGCTAACAACTGTAGGAGTGACATCTGGGTCTACTTCTGGGTTTGTTGACTTTAGTGATTTAACATTTACTAGCGTAACGGTTAATGCAGCAGGAGCATTAATTTATAACAATACTCCATCTACGTCAGACAATGCTGGTAGCACATTAACAAACGCTGCTGTTTGTGTTTTAGATTTTGGTGGAACAAAAACTGCATCAAGTGGGGATTTTTCAATTATTTTCCCTGCCCATACTAGCGCCGCGGCAATTATTAGGATAGCTTAATGCCTTCTAGTACTACTTATGCTGGCTGGGGTACTGGTCCTTGGGGTAGAAATGGTTGGGGTTCGCCACAAAATTTAATTTCTGTTGATGGCGTTAGTAGTATTGGTTCAGTTGGTAGTGTATTAACTGCCGCTGGAAGATTTACTAATGTATCTGGAGTTACAACTACTGGTAATGTTGGCTCTGTTGCTATTCAGTCATCTTTTAAACAAAATGTAACAGGGGTTAACGGTAGTGGTAACATTGGAGCAGCAGATCTACCTTTAATTGTAAGTGGTTTTTTAGCAAATGGGAAAGTAGGTTCAGTCTTAGTGTGGGGAGTAGTAAATACAGATCAAACCCCAAATTGGAGATTAATTAAAGAGGCAGCATAGGAGAATAAAATGGCTTCAACTTATTCAGATTTAAAAATACAACTTATGGGAACGGGTGATAACTCTGGCGCATGGGGTGGTATTACTAATACAAACTTAGGTACGGCTCTAGAAGAAGCTATTGCTGAAACAGCAGATGTCACTTTTTCTAAAGCTAATATTTCTTTAACTTTATCTAACGCAAATACAACTCAAACTGCTAGGCATTTACGTTTAAATCTTGTGGGGGAAAGCTCTGCTGGTAATTCACTAACATTGCCTGACATAGAAAAAAGTTACATTATAAATAATAATTTAACAGCAGATATAACAATAAAAACGGGAACTGCTACACCCACTATTATTATACCTGCTGGAAGAACAAATTATGTGTATGCAAACGCTAGTGCAGGAATGGTCGATACCATAACGTCTTTAAATACAGTTGAATCAACCCAGTTAGTTATGACGGGAGATATAAAGAATGATTCTGGTAATTTAACAGTAAACCCTGCTACTCAAATATTTGAAATAAAAGGATCTGGTTCTACTGAAGGACAGATACAATTAAATTGTGCAGTTAATACGCATGGGCAAAAAATACAAGCGCAGGATCATTCTCTTAGTGTTACAAATACTATGCTTTTACCAAAGGGCGCTGATTCTACATTAGTATCTGAAGCAGGCACAGCTACAATTTCTTTTAAAACATTAGATTCAGTAGTGTCTGTAAGTGCAGCAGGTGCAGTTCTTGGTAATACCACACTTGATATTCATGGAGCTATTTCTGGAGGTAGCACACTTTCTGTTGCGTCAAAAGCTACGTTTGATGGTGATGTTACTGTTCAACAAACTTTAACAGTTGCAGGAGCCATATCGGCTCATAGTTCACTTAACATAACAGGTAACATTTCTTCAAATGGGACACTTACAACTACAGGAATTGTGTCAGACGGAGATGGTAGTTTACGAGAAGTTCCTAGATCAAGAGTTACAGATGCTTCTATAACATTAGCTACCACAGATATAGGAAACTTTGTTTTAACGTCCTCCTCTGGGATATCTTTGGCAGTGCCAACAGGAACATTTGATTCTGGAGATATTTTATCTATTATTGCTCATTCGGGTTCTGCTCAGTTAAGTGCAGCTATTACAGGAATGATTGTAGCGGGAGCGGCATCAGCTACAGCGATAGCAACAATTGCTGATAACGGTGTTGCTTCTTTATTATTTATTTCAGATCAAACAGCAATTGTAACTGGAAATGTGAGTTAATCATGACGGGAGCACATCAATTATTATTTTCTAATTTTGGTGGAGGAGGTGGTTTACCTCCCTCAGAAGTTCAATATTTAGTGATTGCTGGAGGTGGTTCAGGCGGACAATGGGCAGCAGGTGGCGGAGGTGCAGGTGGGTTTAGAACAGCCACAAGTTTTTCTGTAACTACTGGGGCAAATATAACTGTTACTGTTGGGGCTGGTGGTGCTGCTAGAATTGGCACTGGCCCCGGCCCTCAAACTCATGGTACTGGGGCTAGAGATGGAATAAAGGGAAATGATTCTGTTTTTTCAACAATTACCTCAACAGGTGGTGGTCAAGGTGGTGGTCT
>MDTB01186083.1_pt1 | contig 10742 bp, 10 predicted proteins | sample 811161 | NCBI WGS metagenome assembly MDTB01 (sample SAMN05326650, study PRJNA326480) | marine metagenome | isolation source: seawater | place: Mediterranean Sea | collected 2009 | reverse complement strand
GGAATACCATTAATCATTGATAACACTTCTTCACCAGTTATTTGTAAACCTTTAGCTCACGGAGCTGCAGTAGTAATGCACTCTTTGACTAAATATATTGGTGGTCACGGAACTTCCATAGGTGGAATAATCGTTGATGGAGGAAATTTTGATTGGGTTAAGAATGCAAAAAGACAACCATTAATGAATGAGCCTGATCCAAGTTACAACGGTGCAATTTGGGGAAGAGATGTGCCTAAACTAACTGGAGCAAATATTCCATTTGCAATAAGAGCAAGAGTAGTATTGTTAAGAGACCTAGGAGCTCCTTTATCTCCATTTAATGCTTTCCAAATTATTCAAGGCCTGGAAACAGTTGCTCTAAGGATGAAACAACACTGTAGTAATGCAGAAAAAGTAGTTTCTTTCTTAGAAACACAAAAAAAAGTAAAAAATGTAATCTATCCTACTAATCACCAAGGTGAGATTAAAGAAAGAGCTAAAAAATATATGCAAGGTGGTTATGGCTCATTAGTTGGAATGGATGTGGGTACAAGAGAAGCAGGAGCAAAATTCATAGACAGCTTAAAAATGCTTTATCATGTAGCTAACATAGGTGATGCTAGAAGTTTAGCAATACACCCTGCAACTACAACTCATAGTCAGTTAAATGATAAAGAATTATTAGCGGCTGGAGTTACACCCGGATATGTAAGACTATCTATTGGTATAGGGCACCCTGACGATATTATCTCCGATATTAAACAAGCATTAGCTGCTTAGTAATTAATTTATGGCCTCGATTTATTTGATTGAGGCCATGAATCTCCGTTTTTTTTCATTTTATTTTGAAAAACTATTGCAAGTTTTCTAGGAGATTTTTTTGATTGAAAAAAACTACTTAACAAGTCATTTTCTTTCTCTAAAATTACATTTTTGGTTTTAGGATATATTTTAACAATTTCTAGTGTTCTTTCTTTGAAAGCAGTTTTAGTTGAAGATATTTGTTTTTTAGCAATTGTGCAAAACTCTGATCTTGTGTTCTCAATAAAAGAAAAACATGTCTCTTTCTTTTTTTCTGGGTTTTTTTCTTCTGCGTATGTAAGCATATGACCTAAAGGAGTTTTTCCTGTTTTGTGTTTAACTCCATAACTTATTGCAGAATTTAAGGAAGATTGGAGCATTTTTCCACTAGACGCTCCGCCAACTGAACTTCCAAGAAATGCAATTGACTCTGCGCATCCGTTAAGAAAAAATAAAGCTATTAATAAGAAATATACTTTTTTCATAATTTATTGATTTACTGTAATTAGTTTCGTATATCTGCTTCTTCTTTAAATAAAAGCTAATTGTTAACATTTTAATTTTTATTAACACAACTTATGGTAGTTAAATTTAAATTTTCTATTTCGGATTTTTGCTTTGTAGTGACTAATCTAAGTATTTTATTTTAGATTTTGTCAAAATCATATGTTTTTTTACAATTGAACAAATTTCTGAGTTTGTTTTTTCAAGAAAAGATACACATTTCTCCTCTTTTGTTTTATCAGAACTTATTTTTTCAGCGTATGCTTTAACATGTTCTAAAGGAGCCTTACCAGTTTGTTTTTTAACTCCATAACTAATTGCAGAATTTAAGGAAGATTGGAGCACTTTTCCACTGGACATTCCATTAACTGAAGTGCCAAGTAAAGCTAAAGACTCGGCACAACCATTAAGTAACACCATAGTTGTTAACAAGACAAATATTTTCCTCATACTTACTCCTTAAATAATTTTAAGTTATTGGATTTATATAAATATAAATACAAATACTCCGTTCATAATGAGTATATCAATTCAACTTATAGTGGAAGAGTCTTTTTCTATGAAATTACCCTTAAAGGCTTATTAACTAAACAGCTCTCGAGATTTTCCATCATTTGGTTGTAAAATTTATTATAATTTTCAGCTGTAACATATCCAATATGAGGCAATAACAATGCATTCTGAAGAAATCTCAATTTATGGTCTTGAGGCAGCGGTTCGGTAGAGTAAACATCTAATCCTGCTCCGGCTATAATATTTTTTTTTAAAGCATCGACAAGATCATCTTCATTGATAATTTGGCCTCTTGAAGTATTAATAATAAAAGATGATTTTTTCATCATACTTAATTCTTTTTTTGTAATCAAATTCTTATATTTATTATTAAGCACAACATGTATTGAAATAATATCAGAATTTTTTAATAAATCTTCTTTACTCATAGGAAGAACGCCGAGTTTACTAGCATGACTTAAATTTAAATTTTCACTCCAGGCACAAACATCCATTCCAAAAGCTTTTGCTATCTTTGCAACTTGTGAACCTATTTTGCCTAAGCCAATTAATCCTAATAATTTACCTTTTAGCTCCAAACCAATAGTAGTTTGCCAGTAACCTTGGAACATATTATCTGTTTCCAGCTTAATATTTCTTAATAAACCCAAAATTAATGTCCATGTTATTTCAGCAGCAGGATTCGGGTTAATATCAGTGCCACAAACAATAATCTTATTTTTTTTTGTAGCTTCAAAATCAATAGCGTTATTTCGCATACCTGATGTCATGATAAATTTTAAATTTGGGAGCGCCTTAATTAGTGATTTTGTTATTGGAGTTCTTTCTCGCATAATAAAAAGAACCTGAAATTCCTCTAAGGAAATTATTGCATTACTTTCACTTGTAAATGGTTCATTAAAAATTTTAAAGTCGTACTTTCCTTTATAAGTTTTGGTATCAATTATTTGGTTAAAAACTCCTTGGTAATCATCTAAGACGGCTATTTTAAGCATTCATTTTCCTATTTGATAAATAAATGCCAGTTAATATCAAGATTGCTCCTGCAAAATGATACAATTTAAAATTTTCTTTGAAGATTATGATTGCCATCACAGCACTGAACAAAGGCATTAACTGAATAAACATTGTAGATCTATTTGGGCCAATTATCTCAATGCCTTTTTGCCAACAGTAATAAGCAGCTATAGCGGGAAAAATTACTACATAAAAAAGTATTAAAAAAAATGATTTATTTAAATTAATCTCTAAACCAATAGATTTTTCGTAAAAAAATTGCGGTATCAAAAAAAGTATTCCGACAGACACCATTAATTGTATTAAAGTAAATTGTGAAAATTTAAATTTATATTTTTTAAGTAAGGTAGAATAAAGAGACCAAGTAATTACACAAACTAACATCCATAAATCTCCTTTGTTAAAATTTAAAGATATAATCTTTTGAATATCACCTTGAGATATTATTGATCCAATTCCAATAATTGACAATAACAGTCCAAATATTTGAAAAATGTTTGTTTTTTCAATTTTCATTATAGATGAAAGAACAATTGTTGCAGCAGGAATGGCAGCTAGCATTAATACGGCATTAATTACTTGTGTATAATTAAGTGCGAAATAAACTACGGAGTTAAAAGTGCTTATTGTTATTACACCCATAAAACTAATAACAAACCAATTTTTTTTTATATAATCTAAATTGTTAAAAATTTCTTTGTATGTAAAAGGTATTAAAATAAACCAAACTGAAATCCATCTAAACACATTTAAGCTTAATGGAGGAACTTCAAATAAAGTGGCGAATTTTCCAACAATAAAATTGCCTGACCAAAATAATGCTGCTAACACTAGAAATAAATAAGCTAAATAATTTTTTGACAAAAAATTCCTAATTAAATCTTTTAGAGCTGTAAGGAGATAAGTCTAAATTTGTTTTTTCCCCTGCAACTATACCAGAAACAATTTTGCCTGTAACTGCACCAAGAGTCCAGCCTAAATGATGATGTCCGAAAGCATAAATAATGTTTTTATTTTTTAATGAAGGTCCGATTACTGGTAAAAAGTCTGGTAGAGTTGGTCTAAAACCTAGCCATTCATCTTCATGCTTTCCTAATTGAGGTAAAAGTTCTTTTGCACTTTTAATAATGTATTCAATTCTTTTTTCAGAGGGAGGGTTATTTAAACCACCAAGTTCTACTGTTCCGACTGCTCTTAAACCTTGATTCATTGGGGTCATGCCAAACCCTTTATCTAAAAATATTACCGGTCTTGAAATAAGATGATCCATTTTTTTAAAGTGCACGTGATAACCTCTCTCTGTATCTAAAGGTATATTTTCACCTAATTGGTCCGTTAAAAATTTAGAATGTGCTCCACTTGCAACTACAATTTTTTCAAACTGATATGTTTCACTAGAAGATTTAATTATAGTTCGATTGTTTTCGTTTTGTTTTAATTCTTGAACATTGTCTTGAATAAACTTTCCTCCTTTTTGTAAATATAGTTTAAATATATTCTTCAAAATCCCATGAGGATCCCTAGCATGCATAGCGCTTTCATAAATTACACCTGCATCAAACACAGGATTTAAATTAGGCTCCAATTCTAATATTTGTTTTTGAGTTAAAAGTTTTTGCTCAATTCCTAAATCATTTCTTACTTTTATCTCTAATTTTCTACTTTTTAAGTTTTTATTAGTCCAAATATAAATAATACCTTTTTTTTCAACTAGGTTCTTTGTATCAATTTCTTTAAATATTTCTTCGTAGGCATCGTTTGATAAGTTTAAAATTTGATGCATATACTTAGCAGTATGTAACATAGATTTGGTCCCAAAATTTTTAAGGTAATGTAAAAACCAATTAGTCATTCTTGGTATATAATTCCATTTTAACGATAAGGGACCATCTGAACTTAAAAGCATTTTTGGAACATCATATAAAATATCTGGTCGGTTAAATTGAAGAACAGCATATGGGGAAAAGTGTCCAGCGTTTCCATAAGAAGCAGGTTTGTAATTTACAGAAAGTGGATCATGACGATCAAAAATAGTAACTGGAATTCCTTTTTTTATTAATTGTAATCCAACACAAACTCCTTGTATCCCGCAACCAACTATTCCAACTGACTTACACTTATATTTTTCCATAGGAAATTTATAATGCAAAATTAATATTTTAGTAGTGCGGTAGATTAGGCTAAATATTCTGAGTCTTTATTTAAAGTTGTGTCAGATCCGCCATTTTCCTTAGATTTTTTTTCTTCTTTATCTTTATCTTTTGTCTTACTGAATAAAAAGTCTGTTGAAAGTTTAGATTTAGAGCCAAGAGTTTTCTTAATATATCCATCTATATCGGCGCCATTTTCTGTTTTTAAATTATTTCCAAACTCAATATCTCCTTTAACAGTACCCGAACTACCTACTACAATGTCTTCTCCTGCAATTTTTCCATCCATGTGTCCGTGGATTTCAACATGATCTGCTTCTATAGATCCTGTTATAGATCCTGTTTCTCTAATAATTATTTCTTTTGAAATCACAGGTCCTTTAATCAAGCCTGCTACGTCTATGGCACCGGAACTATTTATTGTTCCCTCGACACTCATTGTTTCACTTATGAGCGATCTTTCTGAGTCTTTTATTTTATTTTTTTTATCACCAAACATTTTTATAATTCTTACTAACTAATCATCTAAATTTGAATTTAACAAGCTTTTTTATCTTTATCTCTCGTTAAATTAGGTTTTTTTCTAGTTGACTGGGGTGTCTTTATAAATTTTACACGACATTGCAATACCTAAGCCTAGCATTATTGCCATCATAGATGATCCTCCATAAGACATTATAGGCAAAGGAGAACCCACTATGGGCAATAAACCTAATACCATTCCCATATTTACAACTACATAAATGAAAAAAGCTGTTCCAAAGCTATAACAGTAAAGTTTTCCAAAATTACTTCTAGTAATATTTCCAATTTTTATGATCCTAGATACAATAATTGCATAAAGGATTAAAATGAATATAGACCCAAAAAACCCAAATTCCTCTGAAAATAATGTGAAAATAAAATCTGTATGTTTTTCAGGTAAATAGTCCAAATAACTTTGAGAACCATTCAAAAAACCTTTTCCAAACAGACCTCCAGATCCGATAGCTATTTTTGATTGTATAATTTGATAGCCTGCCCCCAAAGGATCTTTTTCGGGATTTAAAAAAGTTAAGATTCTAGCTTTTTGATAAGGTTTTAAAAATGAAATTGCAATAGGTAAGAGCGTTATAAAAATTAAAGCTGAGTAGATAAAAAACTTAGCTCGTACTCCTGCTAGCCAAGCAACTACAATTCCACCTGCTGCAATTAATAATGATGTTCCGAGGTCTGGTTGAGTAATAACTAAAAGTACAGGAGATATTAATGCCACAATAGGTAAAAAAAGAAACCTTAATCTGTTAATATTTTCTAAAGATATACGATGATAATATTTTGCTAAAAACAAAATTAATCCAATCTTCATTAATTCTGAAGGTTGTAAATTCATAAAGTAAAAATCTAACCATCGTTTTGATCCTGAGGAAGTTAAACCAAAATACTTAACTCCTATGAGAAGAATAAAAAAAGATAAATAAATTAAATAACTTGTGCTGTGCCAAAATCTTATTTGAATAAAAGAAATTATAAAAAACATTATGAAGAAAATAGAAAATCTTATAATATGACTTTTAGTGTGATATTTAAACTCTCCTCCATCAGTAGAATACATTGCAAACATACTTACAACTCCTAAAATTAAAATAGAAGTCACTAGTATATAATCAATAGAGATAATTTTATCTTTAAAACTTAATGAAGATTGTATTGATCGTGGTTGAAACATTAAACTTTTTCTCCTAATAAACTTTTTGTAGACTGCCTGAAACTATCCCGCTCTAAAACTTTTTTTATAATTTTTTTTGCTATCGGTGCTGCAGCTTTACTACCTGAGCCGCCGTGCTCTACAACTACGCTAATTGCATATTTAGGATCGCTTACTGGTGCATAAGCAATAAATAATGCATGGTCTCGATCTTTATAATCTAAACTTTCTTGTTTAACTTCTGCTTCTCTTTGAGCTTCAGTAAATCTTTTAATCTGTGAAGATCCAGTTTTACCTGCAAAAGTAAACTTTTTATCATCTATTCTTGATCTGTAAGATGTTCCTCCTGGTTCATTCGTTGAGGAATACATAGCGTCTTTTATTATTTTTATATTTTCCTGATTTTCAAATAATGGTTTAAGTTGATAATTCGACGCTAAAAAATGATCGGGTAAAGGAGAGTTGGGGTTAGAATTTTTAAATTCTAAATATTCTTTTAAATTACTTTTAGATTTATCTAAAATAATCCTAGGTTTTATTTCAAATCCACCATTTGCTATTTGAGCAGTCATTAAGCATAATTGAATAGGAGTGCTTTGAAAATATCCTTGACCGATTCCAGAATGTAAAGTTTCACCAAGATACCAGTTTTGACCTATATATTTTTTTTTCCAGTCCGTACTTGGAACTACACCTGATCTTTCTTCTATAAAATCGCTTAATACTTTTTTTCCAAGTCCAAATTTTTTTGCTGTTTGAGAAAGCCGATCAACACCCAACTTTCTAGCTACTTCATAAAAATAAACATCACATGATCTTTTAATAGCAGATCGCATATTCATTACTCCGTGACCTTTTTTTTTCCAGCAGTGAAATTTTTCCCCAAAAAGTTCGATTTTTCCTTTGCAAGTTACAGTATTTAGAGGTCTAATAATTTTGTTTTCTAAGGCGCTTAAAGCAACTAAAGTTTTAATAGTTGAACCTGGTGGGTAAAGTCCAGAAATATTTTTATTGATAAGAGGTTTTTTTTTCGTCTTTGATTAAGCTATTCCAATATTTTGAGTCTATTCCATGTACAAATGCATTTGGATCATAAGAAGGAGATGAGACCATTGATATAATATCTCCATTATAAATATCCATTACGCAGACTGATGCTGCCTTATTTTGTAAAGTTTGAGCAGCAAACTTTTGAACTTCTGCGTCTAATGTTGTTTTAAAATCTTCTCCTGCCTTACCCTGATTAACTTTAATTTGCTTAATTCTTTTACCAAATGCGTTAACTTCATATCTTTGAAAACCAACTTTACCTATAATTTCTCTATCTAATTTTCTTTCCAATCCTGTTTTGCCTACTGCCATTCCCGGAACTGACATATCTTTTAAATATTCTTTGTTTTTTAAATCTTTAGCACTTACTTGGGAAACATAACCTAAAACATGTGCAGAGGAATTATCATCGTAAACTCTTGCGACTGACACTATTGGCTCTACTCCCTGAAGCTCATGAAGGAATAAATTTACTCTAGAAAATTCAGACCAAGTCAAATTTTCTGAAATAATTATTGGGTCCCATGGTTTTTGTTTAGCGATTTTTCTTTTTAATGAAAATATTTTTTTTTCACTTAGATTTAATATTGTCTTTAATCTGAAAAAAACTTCCTCAATTCCTCTTGTATTTTCTGGAACTAAATGGATCTGGTAAACCTGTTTGTTAGATGCTAATTCACTGTTAAAAAAATCTCTTATAACGCCCCTTTCAGGAGCTAATTTCCATTCTCTAAATCTATTTTTGTCTGATAATGTTTTGTATTTTTTGCTTTCATTAATTTGAAGAGAGATTAGTCTGCCTAAAACGCCTACTATAACTACAGCTTTACCTACCGTTAATAAAAACATTCTTCTGCTAATTAACTTAGATTTTATTACAGTGTTGCCGGAGCTAGAATTAAACATTTTTCATAACATTAGTAAGAGAATTTAAATAACTAAAAAAAAACCAAAAAAATGGAAAAAATATCAGAGTAAAAAATGTGTTATAAGATATTTCTGTAAAAGTAACGGTAATGTCTGAAAAATTATTTGCTAAAATCAAGAAGATAAAATTAGAAAATAATAACCCGATAAAAAAAGTGAACCAATCTGTTGTTATACTTGTATTTACAGTCATGTTTTTTACATATGTTGCCACAAACGATATTGCAAGGTAGCTGATAGAGCTTAGTCCTAGAGGAAAACCCATTATAACGTCATTAATTAATCCAGCAAAAAATATATGTCCATTTCCAAGAATTGATGGTCTTTTTAAACTCCAAAAGTAAATAATTATTAATTGTATATTAAAAGATAATATTTCAAAATAATTTTCGAAATGAGTATCAGCTTCACTAATTGATAAGTAATAAAGCAATATAAGAGGAATCAAATTTGTTAATTTACTAAATGTTTTAAAATTTATCATCAGAAACCTTCTTTTTTAAATTTAGCAATATCAATTTTCACAAATGAAAGTTGACTAGACTCAGAATAAAGATTTACCTTTCCATCAATAGAGGTCTTACCAATTGGAGATCCAGGAAAAAATATTCCATCTTTTCCTGAGGTAAATACGTCTAATCCCTCTTCAACAATATGGCCTTCTGGCAAATACTCTAAAATTGGCATCGAGTCTCCAACACCTTTTAAAATAGCTTGAATTCCGTCTTTTCCAAATGTTACAGGAACTCTACTATTTAAATCATTCAAAAGTAAAACTCTTGATGATAAGTAATTAGTTTCTACAACTCTGCCAACTAAGTAATCTTTGTCTAATACTGGCATTCCTTTTAGAATTCCAGATTTAGAACCTCTATTAATGATAATCGATTTTAAATAAGGGCTTCCTTTATCAATTAGAACTTTTGAAAGCAATATATTTTCTTTTCCTAAATAAGTTTCTTCAGACTCTAAGATTTTTTTTAAATTTGTATTTTGATTTCTTAAAAATTCTACATCCAATTCTTTTTTTTTATATAATTCCAATTCTTTTCTTAATCTTTCATTTTCACTTTTTAAATCGATTAAACTTGTGAAACTGTCTGATATTGCCGGTAATAATCTTGAAGGTGAAGATGCTACTAAAGAAACTCTATAAACACCATCGTTTATGATAGACCTTAAAGGTTTCATAAAACTTAATTTATTAATATCTAAAACAAATATTATTAAAGCTATAAAAATTAGAGAAACTAAAGAAAATTTTTGAGCTGCTCCTCTTTGCAAAAGAGCAGAACGAAAAGCTATTCCAAAATCATCTCTACTAGAAGACATTTATTTTTTTTGAAAATTAATACTCTGATAACATTGTAGAAAACAATTCTTCATTTTCTAAAGCTCTTCCTGTTCCTACAGCTACACACGATAAAGGATCATCTGCTATAGTAACTGGTAAGCCAGTATCTTGAGAGATTAATTTATCAATATTTTTTAACAAAGCGCCACCTCCAGTTAAAACTAGACCCATATCTATTAAGTCAGCAGATAGTTCCGGTGGGGTGTTTTCTAGAGCTTCCTTTATGCCACCTAAAATTTGATTTAAAATTGGCATTAAAGCTTCGCAAGCGTCTTTTTCTGTTAATTCAATTTCTTTTGGAGTTCCAGATCTTATATCTCTTCCTTTCATTAAAAAAGTATTTGATGTTGAAGGTATAGCGGTTCCAATTTCTTTTTTAATTTTTTCAGCAGTAGAGTCTCCGATAAGTAAGTTTAATTTTTTTCTCATATAATCTATAATTGACCTATCCAAAGCATCACCCGCTACTCTAAGAGATTTTGAGTAAACTACTCCACCCAAAGACATTACAGCTATCTCCGTCGTACCACCTCCAATATCAACAACCATTGAGCCAGTTGCTTCAGAAATCGGTAACCCTGCTCCTATAGCAGCAGCAATTGGCTCTTCAATTAATTGAACTTTTCTAGCTCCTGCGGCTAAAGCGGAATCTTGAATTGCTTTTCTTTCTACGGGTGTTGAACCTGTTGGAACACAAATTAATATTCTTGGATTTGCAAAAGCATTTTTTTTATGAACTTTTTTAATAAAGTGTTTG
>MDTB01181155.1_pt1 | contig 10742 bp, 7 predicted proteins | sample 811161 | NCBI WGS metagenome assembly MDTB01 (sample SAMN05326650, study PRJNA326480) | marine metagenome | isolation source: seawater | place: Mediterranean Sea | collected 2009 | reverse complement strand
TGCTACTACTGCTGCTACAGAAGCTGCTACTGCTGCTGGGAATGTCACTGCAACTGATTTAACAAGTCTTGAAGCAAGTCTTGCAACTTTAGCTAATGATGTAGCTGCTGTTCAAGCTTCTATTGCTACTGCTGCTACTGCTGAAGCTGTAACTGCATTACAAACTGAGCTTGATGCAATTGAAACTGATTTAGATAATTTATTAGCAACTAGTAATGTATACAATCTAGATTTATCAATTTCTAATGCATCTACTTTAGATGCTGCTGATGCTTTAGGTTCCAACATTAACATTGTAAATGGTAGTGTAACTATTGTACAGACTGCAACAATGGATGCTACTAAATTAGCACGTGTTATTGACAAAATATTCACTGTAACAGGAAATTTCAGTTATAGAGCGGATGCTACTTCAGTTACTCCAATGACTTTTGATAATTTAGCTTCTACAGGTGATTTAACACTTACTGTTAATGGACCAATCTCTGCTAGTTCATTAGTTACTGCTGGAACTGTAGACTTAAAAACTACATTTAGTTCAAAAGTAACTTCTATTAACATGGATTTATTAACTACTGTAACTGATATTCAGACTCAAACTTCTTCGCATACAGTTAACTTTAGTTCTGCAACTGATGTTCAACTTGGATCATTAGCTATATATCCTGATCCACTTTCTATTACTACTAAAAAAGGGGCAACTCTTGATATAGGTAGTTTAGATGACCTAAATGCTGCAGGTACTGCTGTTGACATGGGATTAACTGTTAGTGGACCGGAAGATGTTACTATCTCAGGATGGGATGACTCATATTTAGGTACAATTACTGCAACAAATGTTGAAAACTTAACTATTACTGGTTACGAAGGTGCAATTGTTATTGGCAATGGTACTGAAAATGTAGAAATAACAGGCGCTGTTGACGTTTCATTAAGTGGTACTGCTGATGATTTAGTATCTGTTGATATAACAACTAAATTATATGACGATCCTAATGTTTCTTCAACTAACTTAAATAAGGCAAAAGTTAGTTATGGTGGAAACACGCAGGTTAATTCTTTATCTTTCTCTTCTGCTAACTTAACTAGTATTACATTAGGAGGATATTGGGATAACATTACTTCAACTAATAACTCAAATGTAAATCGAATTGATATTGACGCTACAATTGGAACTTTAACAGTTGATAATAATGACAACTTAACTTTTTTTGACGTAACTGGTTCTGAGATTAACAACGTAGTTTTCCAAAACAACTCTACAATTGAAACTGTTGTGTTTGATCACACTACAGAGCTTAACTATGTTGGAGCTACACTAGACGATGAAAACGTAACTGTTTCAATTGTTGACAACGAAGGTATGACTCGATTAGAATGGGGTGCTAATTATGTTCAGTCATTAACTGTAACAGGTAACGATAAGTTAGCTTCTGTAGACTTTAGTGGTCTTACTGCTGCATCAACTGATGTGGACGACGTAACAATTGCATTAAACGTTAGAGATAATGATATTACTGCTGCTACAGCTACTGATATTGTTGATGGTTTAGATACTCAATACGCAATTGATGGTTCTACTACTGCTGGAGTTAACAATGATGCTTTAGATTTAGGTACATACGGTGGAGACGGTGGTATGAATACTCTAAAGCCATACCTTGAATTAGCAGTAGCTGACGCTCTTGCTACAGGGAATGTTCACTTTGATACTGTAACTACTCACTCTATTGATACTAGTGCTATTCTTTCATCAGGAGAAACTGCAGGTGCTCAAAATAGCGGTAATGCTGCTACATTTGAAGGTACTACAGGTAATGGTGGAGCTGGTTCATCAGAATCTCAAAACTGGGTAGGAATGCTTTGGTATAATTTACCATCTACTTTCAGATCGGTTAACCCAACTGCAGTAAGTGCACAAGATCAAAAGAGAGCTTTTGTACTAGACATTTCTGATTTTACTTCTACAGCTTCAACGGTTTCATTAAACATTGATGGTGCTGAGATTTTTACTACTGGAAATGCAATTTTTGAACCAATTGCTGTAGAAAATACAACTAACATGTCTTTCCTTATTCAAAAATTAGCTCATCCTGATGCAGTTACAAGAGCATCTAATTTAGGTGCTACTTTAACTGTTTACAAAGGTGCTAACAGTACAATGCCAAAGATTGAATTTTTAACTGGAAGTTCTTCTACTAGTAATGGAGAGAGATATACAAATGCAGAAATTGCTGCCCTTTACGGAGGTTTAGGTACAATTAATTCTGCTGTTACTACTTATGATACATTCAGTTGGACAGTTGGTAACAATTCTGTAACAGTTTCTCTTAGTACTACAAATGGTACATGGGTTGCTGGACAAACATCTGGTCAAAACGCTGCTGACCTTGTTGCTAATACAATTGCATTTGAGTGGAACTCTAAATACGGTGCTACTGCAGGAGTTTCTGAAGCATTATCGTTTTGGAGTGATGCATCAACAGCAACTGCTGGTGACACAATCGACGGTTTAATTCAAATTAGTGAGGGTGCTGGTTCTAGACCATATGGTCAGACTATGTCTTTCTTACATACTAAAGCTACTGCAGCCCAAGCTTCTGCTGCTACAAGTGGTGCATTAACATTTACATTTATTGATTATATAATTGGTGCAGATGATGCTACTCTTGCTACAACTGATAACGCTGCAGAATCTGATGATTTAATAGTTGCTTTAGAAGAAACACAAGAAAATGCAATCGCAGGAAATGTAACTCTAACTGCAGGTGCTGGTACAATTATAGATCAAACAGAGCTTTCAACACTTAAATTAGTTGCAAGTTCTTCTACTAGTAACACAACTGCTATAAATATCTTTGATACTGATGCCGGAATCTACGGATCTTTATCTGGAGGTGGTGAAGGTGATGTAAGAACGGATGAAGCTGCTGCTGAAGGTGTTGATATTGAAACTGGTCTTAGAAGATCATACTTTTCAAGAATTCACTGGTTAGTAGTCACTGGTTAGGCTAATAGTTTAATTAGATTTCTTAAAAATTACCCTCCGAAAGGAGGGTTTTTTTTTATTTTTATTTTATTTTTAAATCAAAATGAATATATATATAGTATTTATATTTCTTTATGCATTAGTTGGGGTTGTTCCATACTTTGGTGCTGTAGATAAAACCATGCCTCAAAACTTATATCTTAATGTTTTAAACATAATAGTTTTTTCATTTTTTTTTTTTAATAAAAAAAAAACAATTTATTGAGGAATTAAGAAAAATTTTTTTAAAGTTACCTTTCTTTCTTTTTTTTCTTTTTATTTTTTGGTGTTTGTTTACAACAATTAATACCATAAACCTCTCTGAGTTTTTTCTTACCCTAACTGAAAGATTTACATTATTTATTTCTTTTATTTTAGTTTATTATTTAATAGGAAATGTAAATAAAGTAAGATCATTATTTTACTATCTAATTCTGGTTACATTTTTACTTGATTTATCTAGTATTTATTACCCGTTTATAAGCGATATAATAAATCTGGGATCTCCCAATTACAGAGACTTAGATTACAGAGGTTATAGTGGAAATATTAATATAATGGCATTTGTTGTGCTCTTTAAAGTCTTTATAATGTCATTTTTTGCATATCAATCTAGCAAATCAAAAATGTATTTTATAATAATTTTAAATACATTAGGTATATATGCGATCTACGTAATTTTTCAAACTAGGGGAGCAATACTTGCTTCTATTATTGCTTTATTATTTACTTTATCATTAAATGTTATTGTATCGTTAATAAGAAAAAAATCTTTTTATCAGAGTACTAAAAGACTATCTTTCATTCTACTTATTCCAATAATAGTAACCCTATCTTTAGATTTTTCTCAATCATCTGTAAGTAATTATACAACTGTTCAAGAAAGAGTTTCAGGATTAACAGATATTGCTACTGATAAATCTTTAAGTCAAAGATTAAGATACTATAGCGCAGCTCTTAAATCATTTTTAAATAACCCTATACTTGGAGTAGGACTAGGTAATTGGGAAATTGAATCAATAAAATATGAGAACCCTTACATGACTAGTTTTGTTGTTCCTTATCATGCTCACAATGATTTTTTAGAACTATTAGCAGAGACAGGTTTTATTGGAATGTCTTTATTTTATGGTTCAATTTTTTTGATATTTATATTTTTAATAAAAAAATTAGTTAGTGACAGAACTCTAGTTAAAGAGAATGATATTATTTATATCATTTTTCTTACATCATCGATTTTAATATATTTAGTTGACTCATCATTTAATTTTCCATTTGATAGAACATTTCAACAAGTGTATCTAATAATACTATTATCGTTCTCAATAAAATCTTTAGACATTAAACCAATAAAATCATTTAAAGTAAATAATTATTTCATCCTTAGTTTAATCTTTATATACCCTATTTCAACATATTCTTCATTAAAAATGTTTAAATCTTCTCAAGAGCATAGGATTTTGTTAAGACAATTTAATACAGAAAATTATTCTTTTCCAGACATCGAAGTGGTCAAAAATTATGAAACAAATTATTTAAATATTACACCAACTGCTTTATCTATAAATACCATAATTGGTATGTATTATCTTAAAAATGATATGTTTAAAGAGTCTATACCATATTTCAAAGCAGGTATAAAGGATAATCCATATATTTATTTGTCAGAATCTATGCTTTCATACGCCTATGGATCTATTAATAAACTAGATAGTGCATTTTATTTTTCAGATATTGCTATTAAAAAAGTACCTAACAATCCTATATATTTTGGCAACTTTGCCCTTGCATCTATTAAGAAAAAAGATAGTTTAAATTTAAAGAAAGCTTATAATAATTTAAATCCTTTATACAAAAGAGATTTTCATGACGAAATCTATTTAACAGCAATGAACTCAATACTCACTGAAGATGATAAAAATTTTGTGCTTGAAGATTTTGTAATTAATATGGCTTCAGGCAATGATAAACTTAAAAAAGCTTATTACTCTTTAAAACTTGGAACTGTAAATGTAGAGGAAGGTGATGAACTATATAAATTAGGAATTGAGTATTTTGAAAATCAGAATTTTGAACAAGCTGCATTATTATTTGAACAGGCAGCTAATCTAAATGAATATGAGTTTGCATATCGAGAAAATGCTGCTAACTCATATCTTCAAATTGGAAACTATCAAAAGTCATTGGAACTTGCTAATGAATTAATTGAAAAATATAAATATAATAATCCCAAAACACTCTATATTCGAGCATTATCACTTTTCTCAATAGGAAGAAAGAATGAAGCTTGCATTGATATAAAAAAACTTCAAGAAACTGGTTATATAGGAAGTACAGATTTGTATACTGCGCTGTGTTTTAATTGAAAATTTTAGAAAATAAAATGGATAATGAAAGTAATCATTAAGCTTACAGTAAAAATAAAAAGTGTGGAGAAATAATGAGTATTAAATTTACCTAATACAATATGGTGTAAATGATTTTTATCTGCTTTAAATGGAGACTTCCCCCTAAAAAGTCTCTTAAAAAAAATTAAAGTTAAATCTAAAATAGGGTAAAATAGTATTGATATTATAAATAAAATTTTATGAAGATCATATTTAGGTTTAATTTCATAAGACGATCCCAGTGCAAAGATGACATAGATACTTATAACACCTCCTAATAAAAGAGATCCAGCATCTCCTAAAAAAACTTTATTTTTCTTTCTTAGATTGAAATATAATAATGGAAAAATTAGAGTTATTAAAATAATTGATAAATTTAAAAGAGGGGAGGGGTTTGCAGAGAAGAACTCAAATAAAACTATAAATTTTATAAAAATTACAGATAGTAATCCATCTATACCATCAATAAAATTAATTGAATTAATTATCGCTACAATAATAAATATAGTAAGGACCTGTGACGATATCCTATTTATTTCATAGACCCCAAGAAAACCGTGTAACTGGTCAATAACTAGCCCTGTATCCAGTATAACTTTAGCAGCTATTATTTGAAATAAAAATTTCAATGAGCTGTCAACGCTATATAAATCATCATAAAGACCCACTAGCGTAAGAATTGATAATGGGACGAGTAAAGAATTATCAAACAACTCATAGCCAAACATATAATTATATAGACCAAAAATAAATAATAGAATAAAAACAGAAATCCCACCAGATCTTGTAGCAACTGAACTATGAGATGACCTAGAATTAATTTTATCAGTTATTTTATATTTAAGAAAAAAATGCTGAGTTAGATAAATTAGAAAACTGCTTGAAACTAAAACTAAAATTAATATTGGTATAGAAATCATTTCTTAATAATTTAGTTACTTTTTTAGATTAAAATTTAGAGTTTTTTGTATCCCAACCTCAAAATCATTAATGTTTTCTGTAATGAAATGATAATTAGGCATAATTTCACAATCATATAATAAGTCTATATTAGAAGCATAAGTTAATGCATCTAAGTTAATGTTAATACTCTGAGACTTAGGATAATTATTAACCATTCTTCTTACTACATGAGATCCAATAAAACCAGCTCCCCCTGAAATTAATATTGATTTAAACAATGTCATTTTCTTTTAATTTTTTTAAACTAGAATATTTTATATGTTATTACCTAATTTAAGATATTTATTTATCACATGCGTCTTAGTAAACTTTTGCTCTACAATTTTCCTCCCATTACCTCCTAATAAATTTCTTAGATTTTTATCAGCTGCTAATTTTAAAACGGCTTTTTTAAAAACTGAGAGAGAATGTTCCGTAACTAGAAGGGCTGCATTAGTTTCTTTTAAAAAAGAAACTATAGGAGTATTCTTTGAAGAAACAACTATCATTGGTTTTGCAGAAGCCATTATAGTGTAGACTTTAGATGGAAACCCATCATTCTCCATCCTTTTATCCATAGCTATAAAATGAAAATCTGCAAATAAATTAATGGAAGGCATATATTTTCTTTCTTGATAAGGTAAAAGCTTAATATTATTTAATTTATATTTTTGAATTTGAGATTCTAAGTAAGCTTTTTTTACACCTTCCCCTATTATCCATATAGTTATATGATGCTTATCAATCTCCTTTGCCAGATTTATTATTAAATCCCATTCTTGAGCTACGCCAATATTACCAGCATAGACCATATCTGTATTACCTTTTATCTTTTTGAATACTTCTGGTAAAGAAATTGAAGAATTCATTCTATAGAAATCTGTATCCACAAAGTTTGAAATTATCTTCAGTTTAGCTTTATTTCTAATTCTCGGTTTAATAGTATTATAAAATTTTTTGTCAATAGTTGTAACAGCATTGGATCCATTATAAACTAAGCTCTCTAATATTTTCAGACATTTAATAATAAATTTGTTAGTTAATTTTCTATGATTAATGAGTAAATCAGGATAAATTTCTTGAACATTGTAAATAGACTTAGATCCTTTTAATCTAGCTAAGAATATTGCTATAAGACCATTTGTAAGGGGAGGTGAGGGTGTAAGAATAATATTTACTTTTCTTAAAAAAAGACCAACAATTAATGAAGTTAAATGCCAGTAGAAAAAAGAAATGATTCTTAGTAATGAACTTTTATATTTTTTTAAAGGAATATGATAGACTTTAATCCCCTTAAAATCACTAGTATATAATAAACCAAGAAAACACTTTTTTAATGGCTGCCTATCTAGTGATTCTTCAATAAGATTATAGTGAGGTGTAGTTGTCAATACAATTACTTCATAATTAGCTCTCTTGAAACCTAGTGCTAGATCATTATATAAATAAGCTGTAGAAACTCCATCTGGACTAAAGACTAGTGAGTAGATTAAAAGTCTTTTTTTAATTATTTTTTCCCCCAAACCACTCTATTAACATATGATGTGTAAGATAAAATAATCCTAACAACTTTGGAAGATACGTTGGGTTTGCTATAATCAGCGACTAGATTAAAATTTCTTTTGATACCAGTATGTTGTGACAATAACTCTTCTATACCCCTTAAAATACTCTGTCTTTGTAAACCAACCATCATGACAGAACCTTCTTCCATTGCCTCTGGCCTTTCGTGAGCTTCTCTTATATTAAGTGCTCGAAAATTTAAGATTGAGGACTCCTCTGAAATAGTACCGCTGTCTGAAAGAACAACAGAAGCATCTTTTTGTAGTGCATTATAGTCAATAAAGCCCAATGGATCTAAAAATTGAATAAGCGGATTTGTGGTTAGCCTTAATTCATTTAGTTTATTTCTAGTTCTTGGGTGCGTACTTACAATAATCGGATAGTTAAAATGTGTTGCAAGATTATTTAAACTTTCTATTAGACTCTTAAAGTTAAGTTTATTTGAAATATTTTCTTCCCTATGAGCAGAGATCAAAAAGTAATTTTCTTTTTTCAATGCTAGTTTATTTAACACTGTTGATTCTAAAATTTTTTTTTCAAAAAAAGACAAAACCTCAAACATTGGAGAGCCAGTTTTAATAACTCTATCAGGAGGAAATCCTTCTCTAATTAGGTAATCACGAGAAATATCACTGTATGGGAGGTTTATATCTGAAATATGATCAACTATTTTTCTATTGGTCTCCTCTGGTACTCTTTGGTCAAAACATCTATTACCTGCTTCCATATGAAAAATAGGGATTTTTCTTTTTTTTGCAGTAATAGCAGACAAACAGCTATTTGTGTCTCCTAGAACTAAAAAAGCATCTGGTTTAATACTATCTAATAGTGGATCTATTTTAATTAATATATTACCAATTGTTTCACTAGCAGATTTACCAGCTGCATCTAAAAAATAGTCTGGCTCTCTTATTCCTAATTCTTCAAAAAATATCTCATTGAGAGTATAATCATAATTTTGCCCTGTGTGAATTAAAACATGATTAATTGCTTTGGAATTATCTAAAGCGTAAATAACTCTAGATAATCTTATTATTTCTGGCCTTGTACCAACTACCGTAACTACTTTTAAGGGTGATAAATTTTTCATAGCATTAAATTAAACATTTTCAAAATAAGTGTCTGCATCTTCTGAATTGTAGGGTTCATTAATCCAAAAAGCGGTGATTAACGGCGATGACCCAATATTTTTGATATTATGAGTATACCAAATTGGCATGTCTACATAGCTAGGGTTTTCTCCGTCTAACAAATACTCAAAAACCTCACTGCTTCCTATTTTACGCATGGAAATTTTTGCTTTACCGTTAATAACAACGAAACGCTCTATTTTTCTGGTATGAAAATGATTGCCTCTAGTAATTTCCGGCAAAGTAGTAGAATATGAAAATTGTCCACCAATATCAGTTCTAATAATTTCACAAAACCCCCCTCTTTGGTCTGAATGCTTTTCTAGCAAAGAGGGATATATATTTTCCATATCTAAATAAGAACGAAATGTATTAAAAAGATCGAGTTCAAAATGAGTCTTAAGAGGAGGAATTGTATTGCTGTCTAAATATGAGTTTTTAAAAGCATTAAGAAGATCTAATACTTGATTAGGTTTAACTTCAAGATCAGGTTGAATATCAATTAATGATCCTTTAGGGTTAATTATTACTTCAAGAATTTGCTCAACTAGATTTCCAACATATAATAAAGGCACATTATAGTCTTGAATAACTTCTGGAGCTTCATTATCCAGAATTTTTGAACAAAAAGTAGCTACAAATGAATTATAATTGGGTTTGCAAAATGGACCAAAAACATTTGGAATAATAAGTCCTGTAAATTTTCCTCCCAAAGAATTAATAGTATCTTCTAATAACACTCTAGATTCTTTTTTAGATTTACCATACATGCTATCTCCATTTTCCTGAGAAGAAGATGCAAACAATAAATGGCCTTTATGATTGGCTTTTATTAAAGCTTTTTTTAGGACATTATTGAGTTTAATGTTAGCATCATATACTTCCTCATTTGTTTGTGCTCGATTGACACCTGCCAAATGAACAATAACATCACAAGAGGAAACAAATTTCAATAATGAGGCTTTATCTTCAAATAAGGATTTTTGAAATGGGACTATAGTATAATTACTATACTTGTAATTTATGGTTTGTGTAAGATGATAACCAATAAATCCATTTTGACCTGTAATACCAATTTTCAAATCTTAGTGTTTTATAGATGGGTCATTTTTAATCTCCGGAAGTTGCAGTAAAAATGACTTCATCTGAGTAATATTTAAACGCTCAGTATTATCCGAGTTATACTCACCAATCAGGCTCTCCTCTTTTTTATTCCCTTCCGAAAAGTAAGGTGCATAGTTTAAATCTCTATTGTCTGCTGCAATTGAATAATAGCCTCCTAAGTCTGTAGCTTTGACCATTTCCTCTGAAGTCACTAGTGTCTCGTATTTCTTTTCTCCATGTCTAATGCCTATTTCTTGAATAGTGGATTTAGAATCATATAATTCAATTAGCGCATGGGCCAATACAGAAACAGTCGCAGCAGGTGATTTTTGAATAAACATATCTCCTTGCTTTCCATTTTTAAAAGCATATAAAACTAATTCTACTGCATGATCTAAAGTCATCATAAAACGTGTCATTTCAGGATCTGTAATAGTTAGCGGTTTACCTGCTTTTATTTGCTCAATAAAAAGGGGAATAACAGAACCCCTTGAGGCCATAACGTTTCCATACCTGGTCCCACAAAAAATAGTTTTGGAATCATCTAAATTCCGAGATTTAGCCACCATCACTTTTTCCATAAGGGCT
>MDTB01167957.1_pt1 | contig 10742 bp, 12 predicted proteins | sample 811161 | NCBI WGS metagenome assembly MDTB01 (sample SAMN05326650, study PRJNA326480) | marine metagenome | isolation source: seawater | place: Mediterranean Sea | collected 2009 | reverse complement strand
ATTAGATTATTTACCTAATATCTATTTACTACATGGTGATCTAACTATTGAACAGATGGCATTGTTATATAACTTACCAAAGATAAAGGCTATGTTGAGTTGTACTCATGGTGAGGGTTTTGGTAGACCATTGGCAGAAGCCACTTGTTGTGATCTACCTGTTATTGCTAGTAGTTGGAGTGGTCAATTGGATTTCTTAAATCCTAAACAATCCCTAATGATTGAGGGTGAATTAAAACCAATTCCAAAGTCATTGATATGGAAACCAATCATCGTAGAACCAGGTAAATGGTTTAATGTAAGTGAGCCTGATGTAGTTAATAAATTAAGATACTTTAAACAACATCATAAGAAATTAAAACATCAGGCAAAGTTATTGGGTATGAATAACAGAAGTAAATTTTCTTTAACCACCATGGCAAAGAATTTTAATTTGGTTATAGACAAAGCTTTATCTGCCACACCAGAAGCTCCAAAGCCAATGAGTTTAAAATTACCTAAGTTAAAAAAGAAAACGAACTCAAAACCTGCTACCATTAAACTTCCTAAACTAAAGAAGGTGACCTGATGTTCTTAGAGGTTCAATGCCCTTTATGTTTAGAAGATGGGAGTGATAAGTCAGATACCTTAATTTTACTCGGTGATGACGAGCAGAATATGCAGTGCACTAACTGTGGATATGCTTCTAATAAGGATTATAAGAATAAAGTTGTGGAGTTTCCTGAGGATTTTCAATCGGTATGTAGGGAAATAAACGGAAGATGGTGGATGCCTGCTGTGTATCAAACTGAAAACTATCTGGTAGTTCCAGCAATTGAAGAGGAGAAACTCGTATGGATTATCAGAACCCGTATGGACACCAAGGCTACAGAAGTTACAATGCCTTCATTTTATGATGCTTATGCTATAATACAAATTATGGAAACTAAAAATGCCCAATTATCGCCACAAGAGTAAGATAGTAAAAAGAGAGGAGATAATACCTGACGGTAGATTAAAAGAGGGTATGATCGTATCCTTTCGTTATAAAGGTGGTTCTGATAAAACTCCATTAGTTCTTGTTTTATATAATGATAAAGATAAAAAAATGATTGAGGGTATTAATTTAAATTATCTTAATTTAGATAGAGTTACTAGATTGTTTGAAATTATGGCAGAGCAAAAAGTAAAAGTTAATAAGGATGAGGTAATTGAAGAGTTTGAAAATGACATTACTCGTGTGCAATTATCTTCTTTTAAAATAAAAGATAATACAACACCTGAAAGATTTTATAGAGAGACTATTAAATCTGATTCAATAATCAAAAGTGCTTATAGAAGTTATTATTTAAAAAAGATTAATTCGTTAAAAGCTGCTGACATTAAAGAGAGTTTATTAGGATGAAAATAAGTTATTCTATACTGGTTCACAACGAGGATAAGACCTTAGAGAAGTTGTTGAAATTTTTGGTGAAGTGGAAAGATCCTAATGATGAGATTGTCATACTTGATGATTATTCGGATAATGAGAAGACAAAAGCTATCTTAGATTTCTATGTTTCAGCACACAATATAGTATATGAACAGAGAAGTTTACAAGGGGATTTTGCTTCACAAAAAAACTATTTGAAAAACATAGGTAATGGCGATTACAGTTTTAATCTTGATGCTGATGAGATGATTAGTAGATGGCTTATTCAAAATGTCCATGAGATTATAGACGGTAATGAAGGGATAGACTTGATTTTATTACCAAGAATAAATACAGTAGATGGAATAACAGAAGAGCATTGTAGAATGTACGGATATAAACTAAATGAAGAGGGATGGGTAAACTTTCCTGATTGGCAAGGTAGGATATTTAGAAACCGTCCTAATATAAGATGGCAGTTTAAAGTTCACGAACAGATAACAGGATATAAAACATATGCTACATTACCAATGGATAAACCATTCTGTATATTACACCCAAAGACAATAGAAAAACAAGTAGAACAGAATAAATTTTATAATGAGGATATAAGCGGTATAAGAAGATGAAGTTAGGTTATATATATGATGCCTGTCAACAAAAATCTTTTTATGTAAAGAATGGTATTTCTTATGATTATGAGAGTAAAAAGCCGTATAGTCATGTTCATTCAGTTTCTCCGAGTTTACATATGGCTGGATGGAATTATCCGTTTCTTTGGGAAGGTAGTTCTTTTTTAAATTTATCTGAGTGGGTAATCCAAGGCAAAGAATTTCCAGATGAGGATTTTGATGTTATACTTTATGCTAATGAAAGACCTGGATTAGATCCTGATACATATGATTTGTACAGAACGGAGAGATTACAAGACATATATCCAAATGCTAAAATATTTGCTTGGTTTAAAGAAATTTACATACCTAGACCAAATGATGCTAGGGAAGAGAATAGAATTAAGTGGTTAAAAGGTTTTGGTGATAATATTGCTTCACATGGTTTGTCCTCTATGAAAAATCTAGATGCTATATCAGAGATAGAAAAAAAATTGGAAAGAAAAATTAAACATTATATATCATGTCCTATAAATATAGACGGTCTTTATGATAATTTTTATTCTGAAAATAAAGAATTATCAATATATTCTTATACTCCCAATCCTATGTATAGAAGAGTTCAAACATTAGAATTTTCTGCATATCTTGGTCAAAAATATGGAATTCCAGTAAAGTATAAACCACTTAAAAAAGAATTTGCTTACTTAACACAAAAACGATTTATTGAAACATGGTCACCATCATTGTTTCATGTTAATTTAGATCCATATCCAACTCAACCAGGTCAACAAGCCATACAAGTTGCGTGTGTTGGTTCACTAAACATAGGTGGGATGAATGAATCACATGAACTTTTATTTCCAGAAACATCGGGAGATAATGGAGTGGTGCTGGAGGAAAAATTTAAAGAGTATTTAATGGATGAAGTTAAAAGATATAAAGCTATAGAATATGCTTGGGACAAAGTAAACGAACTTTATAGTTTTGATGTTGTTAGAAAACAGTTATTAGATTTGGTTGCTAAATATGATGGATAATCTACCAGCAGTAAAGGTTTATCAACCAAGTTATTTCTCTGATCATAGGGGAGATTTATGGACTATTTGGAAAGAGGGTGATCATAATTTAAAATTTAATCATGATAAGGTCAGCACATCTAAAAAAAATGTTCTCCGTGGTATTCACGGTGATGACAAATCTTGGAAATTGGTAACTTGTTTATATGGTGAGATATATTTTGTGGTTGTCGATCCTGTAAGTAAAATATGGGATTATGTTATACTTTCTGATCAAAATAAAAAGATGGTTTTAGTTCCTCCAAGGTATGGAAATGCTCATTGTGTTATTAGTGATCATGCTGTTTTTATGTACAAGTGGTCTTACGATGGAGAATATCCTGATGTTGACAATCAGTTTACCATAAATTGGAATGATCCCACTTTTAATATAGAATGGCCAGTAGATAATCCAATTCTTTCAAAAAGGGATGAAAAAAAAAGATTGACTTTTTAATTATTTTTGTTTAAATTAGTAAAATTACACGGAGTTAAATATGCCAGCAGATAGTAGAACAAAAACTACAATAATAAAATTAAGAAAACATAAGAGAACAGGTGAAAAAACCTGTCTTGTTACTGCCTATGATTATCCACAGGCATTGATTGCCGATAAAGCAGGTGTTGATGCAATACTTGTAGGTGATTCTTGTGGAATGACAACACATGGATATAAAACAACTATACCTGTTACGATGGACGAGATGATAAATCATTGTGAGGCTGTTTCAAGGGGGGCAAAAGACGCCTTTCTAATCGGTGACATGCCATATATGTCTTACCAAGAATCAAACGAATTAGCCGTAAGGAATGCTGGAAGGTTTATTGTGGCTGGTATGGATATGGTTAAGGTTGAAGGTGCTATGGTTGAGAGAATCAAAGCAATATGTGATTCGGGTATAATGGTCATGAGTCATTTAGGTTTAACACCACATACTCGTGCTAAACTCGGTGGGTACAAGGTTCAAGGTAAGACAGCAAAGAGTGCTGAAATAGTGTTAGATCAAGCTAGACGATTACAAGATGCGGGTTGTTCAGCATTATTATTAGAAGCGATGCCAACCGAACCAGCTGGAATAATAGCAAAGGAACTTGACATACCCGTATATGGTATCGGTGGTGGGGATAGAGTAGATGGTCAACTTGTAATTCTTCACGATTTGGTTGGATTATTTTGGGAGTTTAAATCTAAGTTTGTAAAGAGATATTGTGAGGCTGGACAGATGATTCAATCTGCTCTTGAAGATTATAAATCAGAAGTGAAGAGTGGTAAGTTTCCAGCAGAGGAAAACTTTTACGAAATTAAAGAACAAGAGTTAGAAAAATTATTGGGTGATTCATCTTGGAAGTATGAAAAAGATAGGGTTGAGAATTTAGCAAAACCAAAACATAGTGTAACACCAATAACAAATAAGAGGGACTAATGAAAGTAGCAGATTATATAATAAATTATTTAGCAGACTATGGTATAGAAGATGTGTTTCTTGTATATGGAGCAGCTAATGGTGATTTGGTAGATGCCTTTACACGGAATGATAAAATAAGATATGTTGCGACAATGCATGAACAAGGTGGTGGATTTGCTGCTGAAGGTCATGCTAAAATATCTGGTAAGATAGGAGTAGCTATGGCTACAAGTGGTCCAGGTGGAATGAATTTTGTGACATCAATTGGAAATTGTTTTTATGATTCAATACCATGTTTATTTATTACTGGACAGATTAATTCTCAATTTATGAGACCGGATGAAAGTATTAGGCAGATTGGATTCCAAGAAACAGATATTGTTAGTGTTGTCGAACCCATGGTAAAATATGCTAAAACTATTACCAACCCATCTGATGTGAAGTATGAATTAGAAAAGGCTTTACATTTAGCAACGGAAGGTAGACCAGGACCAGTATTGTTAGATATTCCAATAAATATTCAAAAACAAGATGTTGATGAAAAGATTTTGCTAGGATATGATGTTGGTTTAAAGACTACTTATGATATTGATTCTATCAATAAACAGGTAGATAAATACATTGACGACTTAAAAAATAGTAAACGACCTTGTTTAATGATTGGTGGTGGAGTTAGATTGAGTGGTGCAGTAAATGAATTATTAAAACTTGGTAGAGAGTTAAAGATTCCAATGTTTCCAACATGGAATGCACTTGACATAGTTTGCTCTGATTATGAATATTATGGTGGTAGGATTGGAACTTATGGTGGAGCTGGTAGAAACTTCGGAATACAAAATTCAGATTTATTGTTAGCAATAGGAAGTAGGATATCTGGTAGAATTACTGGTGGTAATATTCATACTTTTGCTCGTGAGGCTAAAAAGTATATGGTTGATGTTGATAAAGCTGGATTACAGAAGAAATTACAACAGGTTCCATTTGAAGAGTGTATTTATTCTGATGCTAAATTGTTCATTAAATTATTGATGGATAGATTAAAATCGGAGGACTTACCGGATTTTAGTGAGTGGGTTGAACAAGTTATGGTTTGGAAAGAAAAATACGATCCAGTAACAGAGGATATGTTCAAGCCAAGAAAATATCCACATCCCTATGCTTTTATTAGAATCTTATCAGAAGAGATGAAAAGTAATGATATATTTGCTGCTGATTGTGGTGGTAACATTGTGGTTAGTAATCATGCTTTTGAAACAAAAGTTGGTCAGAGATATTTTACAAATAATGGAAATTCACCTATGGGATTTTCATTTGCTGGTGCTATAGGAGCTGCGATTGCTGCTGATAGTTCACAAGATGTGATATGTGTTATTGGAGATGGTGGTTTCAATATGAATATACAAGAGTTGCAAACTATAGTTAATTATAATGTTCCAGTTAAAACTATTATATTAAATAATCATATCTATGGTATAACTAAAGCATTTCAAGAAACTAATTTTGAAGGTAGAGCTGAGGCTTGTGGACCTGTTGGATACAATCCACCGAATTTTAAAGATATTGTGGAAGCATATAAAATACCAACTATGGTTGTTGATGATGGTAAAGACTATGATAAAATCAGATCACAGATAAGAGAGTTTTTAGATCACAAAGGACCAATAGTTATGGATTTTAATTGCCATGAGTATCATACTTATGATCCTAAAATTGTTGGTTGGGAAACTCCAATTGAAGATATGTATCCCTATTTACCTGATGATGAGTTTGATGAAAATATGTTTATTAAACCCATTGGTCAAAAAAGAGTTTATCCTAAATTAATTGAAAATAAAATATGGGACTAGATATATTATTTGTACATACCAATGCCTCTGAGAAAATATATCAAGGGTTGAGTACAAAACATTCTGCTATAGAACCACCGATATGGGCTGCTATGTTAGCCAATCATTGTCGGGTGAGAAACTTTGGAGTTCAAATATTAGATTGTGAAGCCGAGGGTTTTGGTTGGGAAGATTCTGCTAAAATAATAAATGACATAGATGCGAAAGTTGTTTGTTTCGTGGTATACGGACAACAACCGAGCGCTTCAAGTCAGAATATGAGTGGTGCTATCGGTACTGCTAAATTATTAAAGAGGCTTAATCCTAATGCTAAAACATTATTTGTTGGTGGTCATATATCAGCCCTACCATTAGATGTGTTAAAAGAAGAATGTGTGGATATGGTCTGTCAAAACGAGGGGGTGTATACCATAAGTAATTTACTGATGAGTGATTTTTCAGAACAACAATTAAAACTAGTTAAGGGTTTGGGATATAAAATTAATGGGAAGGGTATTTTAAATGAACCATCTCCCATAGTTCCAAGAAATAGATTAGAGATTGATTTACCTGGTATGGCTTGGGATTTACTTCCTGATATTAAAAAGTATAGAACTGCTGGTTGGCACTCGTGGTCAAACGATACCGATTCTTCACCATTTGCTGCTCTATACACAAGTTTAGGTTGTCCATATAGATGTTCATTCTGTATGATTAACATCATTAATAGAACGGATTCATCACCAGATGTAGCAAGTGCTGATAGTAATATTTTTAGGTATTGGAATCCAGATTTTATGATAAAAGAATTTGACAAAATAGCAGAAATGGGTGTTAAGAATGTCAAGATCGCTGATGAGTTGTTTGTCTTAAATCCAAGACACTTTGAGAGGATATGTAATTTAATAGTTGAAAGGGGATATGATTTTAATATATGGGCATATTCAAGAATTGACACATGTAGACCAAAATACTTAGATATACTTAAAAAAGCTGGAGTTAATTGGTTAGGCTTGGGTATAGAAAATCCAAATCAAAAGTTAAGACAAGAAATACATAAGGATAAATTTAAGGAAGTTAGTATAAATGATCTGATGAATGATATGAGAAGTGCTGGTATTAACATAGGTGGTAATTACATATTTGGTTTACCGATGGACACTCACCAATCTATGAGAGATACATTAGATTTCGCGCTAGAAAATAAAACTGATATGGTTAACTTTTATTGTGCCATGGCTTATCCTGGTAGCCCACTCTACTTACAGGCAAAGAAAAATGGTTGGGAGTTGCCTAATAATTATGAGGGTTATAGTCAACATTCATATGAAACTTTGAATTTATCAAGTGATAATTTAACTGCTAAAGAAATACTTAAATTTAGGGATAAAGCATTTATTGAATATAATTCTAATCTTGATTATTTAAATTTACTTGAAACAAAGTTTGGATTAAAATCAAGAGTTAATATGGAAAATACTTTAAAAATTAAATTAAAAAGAAAATTATTGGGAGATTAATTATGGATTTATCATTACCCTTAATGTCAGATAATATTAATAGAAGGGATGTTGATTGTCTGATTGAATTTTTAAAACAGGATCCAATACCGAGATTAACTAACGGACCCAAAGTGGTTGAATTTGAACAAAAATGGTCTGAGTGGTTAGGTGTAAAGCATAGTGTATTTGTTAACTCAGGTACTGCTGCGAATGAACTATCTATGTTAGCTTTAACACATCTGTATCCTGAAGGTGGTGAAATAATAGTTCCACCCTTGACTTGGATATCAGATATAAATTCAGTTTTATTTGCTAATTTTGAGCCAGTATTTGTTGATATAAATAAATACAACCTTTCATTTGACTTAGATAAATTAGAAGAAAGTATAACGGATAAAACACGAGCTATATTTGTAACTCATGTATTAGGGATAAATGCTTTATCCGATAGATTATTACACATATGTCAAGACAGAGGCATTAAGTTAATTGAAGATGTGTGTGAATCTCATGGTGCTACTTTTAATGGAACAAAGGTAGGTTCGTTTGGTTTTGCTAGTAACTTTAGTTTTTATTTTGCTCATCATATGAGCACAATAGAGGGTGGGATGGTATCGACAGATGATGATAATTTTTATCAATTATGTAGAGCATTGAGATCACATGGGATGATCAGAGAGTTTACAGATGAGGATTTAAAACAAGAATATGCTAACGAACATAGTGATTTAAATGAGGATTTTATCTTTATAGGTAAGGCTCACAACTTTAGAAGCACCGAGATAAATGCTGTTCTTGGTTTATGTCAATTAGAAAGATTGGACTCTAATAATCATGTCCGTATAGATAACTTTAATTATTTTATGGGTGAGTTAGATTCAAATAAATATCATACTGAAATAAACATGTATGGTCAATGTAACTATGCTTTCATAGTAATATTAAAAGAACCTGATTATCAAAAAAGAAACGAGATTGAAAAAATGTTGGACGATAATAAAATTGAATTTCGTAGAGGTTTATCTGGTGGTGGTAACCAAATGAGACAACCTTATTTTAAAGATCATGATTTTAATTTTGATAATTTTTCAAATATAGAGCACATTCATAATTTTAGTTGGTATATTGGAAACTATCCAACTTTAAAAATTGAAAAATTAAATAATTTATTGAAGGTACTAAATGAAATTTGATATTTATTATAGAGAATATTTGCTCTTACATAAAAACAAAAATTGTAGAAGGTTACATTTCATAGGACAATGGGTTACAATTATCTTTACTATTATAATTTTAAAATACAGTATATGGTACTTACTTCCTTTGATTCCATTTGTAATATATCCTTTTGCTTGGAGCGGTCACTATTTTTTTGAGAAAAATAAACCTGCAGCTTTTAACGATCCTATAAAAGCAAAGATATCAGATTGGGTAATGTTTAAAGACATTCTAATAGGGAGAATAAAAATATGGTAAAGGTTTTAATAACAGGTGGGGCTGGGTATTTAGGTTCTACTTTAACTGAGTTTTTATTAAGAAGAGGTTATCATGTTGATGCCATGGATAATTTGATGTATGAACAGACATCATTATTACATCTATGTTATAATGAAAATTTTAATTTTATAAAACATGATGTTACGGACTTTCTTGCTCTTGAAAATATGATGCCTAATTATGATGTTATAATTCCATTAGCTGCTATAGTTGGTGGTCCTGCATGTGATTCTAACAGAGAATTGGCTACTAAAATTAATTTTGAACAGATAAAATGTATTGTGGATAACTTAGAAGATAATCAAAAACTCATAATGCCTAATACAAATAGTCAGTATGGTAGTTCAAAAGAGATTATAACAGAGGAGAGCCCATTCAATCCATTGTCTCATTACGCTGTTACTAAATGTGATGCTGAAGATTATATCATGGATAGTGGTAAGGGAATTTGTTTAAGATTAGCAACCGTATTTGGTGCTTCTTCGAGAATGAGAACTGATTTACTCGTAAATGATTTTGTACATAAAGCGATTGTGGATGGTTATTTAGTTTTATTCGAATCTCATTTTAAACGCAACTACATACATGTCAGAGATATTGCTAAAACATTTTTATTCTGTATTGAAAATTATGATAAAATGATCGGTGATGTTTTCAATGTTGGATTATCTGATGCTAATTTAAGTAAGTTGGAATTAGCACAAACTATAAAAAAGTTTATTCCTAATTTCGTTATTAAAGAGGACGATTATAAAACAGACTTTGATAATAGAGATTATATAGTATCTAATGACAAGCTTGAATCACATGGGTGGAGACCAACATATAGCATACAAGATGGTATAATTGAATTAATTGATGCTTATAAAATGATTATAAAACATAATAATAGGAACTTTACAAACTTATGAGAAAATACTTACCAACATTAGCAGAACTGATAGATAGACTTTCTATCATTCAGTTAAAGGAAGTTTTTATAACAGAACATAAAGAAGAGTATGCTGAAGAAATTAAAGACATTGTTCATGATATAAATGAACTTATGAATTGGGAAAAGCCAAGTGGTGAGATGATCAGAGCAATTATAGTATTGGCTCAGATGAACCTACATATCTGGCACAACGAGACAAAGTATAGAGCTGGTGAGGGTGATGGTAATCTCGGATTGACTCATGGATTGAATGGAATAAGGAATACAGCAAAGAACATCATACAAGATCATGTTGATGATAATAGTAGAAAAGACTACAAGATAGATTGTATCGCTGCTGAGTTCAAAGATTGGGAGGTGAGCTGGTAATGCCGTTACGACATGGAGATATAAAAACACCTATAAATATGGAACAAAAGGATTGTACCATACCAAAGGGCTGGGGTAAGGAAGTTATCATAGAAAACAACGAGATGTATTGTGGTAAGATATTAATCTTTAACAAAGGGTGTAAGTTT
>MDTB01208239.1_pt1 | contig 10743 bp, 24 predicted proteins | sample 811161 | NCBI WGS metagenome assembly MDTB01 (sample SAMN05326650, study PRJNA326480) | marine metagenome | isolation source: seawater | place: Mediterranean Sea | collected 2009 | reverse complement strand
CCATAATTTACTTTGCGGATTACCAAATCACCGACTTTCATTTACAACCACCAACTTAGTCCAATACATATTCATCACATCATTAGCGAACTGAACTGTGGCATATTTATGCTTTTTATTAGCAGTGCCCCACATTCTGGTTATGACGCCGTAACCAAAAATCTTATGACTGATATCATCACGGTCACGAACTAAATCACCGACTTTCACTGATAACCTCCAGGCAGCGAGGGCGACATCTTACTTTGTTGCGCCTCTGTTTCTCGCTCGCAAAGAAAACCAGATAATCACCATCATCGCAGTGTTCTAATATAAAACCCATCATATCGAGGGAGCCTTGACGATATCTAACTAAATCACCGACTTTCATTTTTCAACCTTGAATTTGTGGTCTATCCAACACTTACCATAATATACTAACCCAATCCAGATAGTAAAGACCATACCGTCAAAATAATCTAGTTGGTGCCAAGCATCAAGAAAGTTCATCTGCCTACCTCCTTAGCCATAGCCTTGCTAGAAACGTACATATAAGCGCCTTTGTTGAAGGCTGGCGCCACACACCTGGCTTTGCGTAAAGCCTGCCTAGAAGCGTCAATATCTCCGCACTCTAAGCAAGTGTCGTAACCCAGCGCCTTGCGCTTGTCAGAATAATCCTCGTAACATTCTTTACAGATTGCCATAATACCCACCCTGTCCTCGCCAAATCTATGGCGCGCCAATTCACTTGTTAATATAAGTACAATGAAAGTTAAATAAAGTAAAATTATCTTGGATCGACCATTTGTGTTGCTTGTTTAATAATATTAGCAGGTTCAGTCTGGTCATCTGATAAGACAGACTCATCACATTGAATTTCACCGTCAACGCGCTTGAGCAATAATTGATTGTAGTTAGCCCAGGGCTCGCCGCCAACTTGCTCGGGGTCCATCCAATGATGCGGGAGCCCAACATTTACTTCAGTGTGCTCGCTGCCCCAGCGGCCTGGAACTGGGTTGATAAACCTTACGGTAAGAACATCTGGTGTCTTCTCATAGTAATGGTTGACCTCTTTCGGAAGATGGTCGCCAGTAACATTGTCCCAATCGTAACCAATGACAATGCCTTGAGCACGTTTGATGTCGTCAGGGGTGATGCGGCTAACATCTACAGTGACCAACGAGCCTAAACCAATCTGATGCTGAACAATAATATCACGGACAAACTCGCGAGCAAAAATCGCTTGGTCAACTTCGTGATTGATTTTCTCTTTGCGTGCTGTACAAGTGCGACGGCTGTGGCCATACTCTCCGCAAAAACCACAACGGCGGTGAGCACCTTTAGGTTTGCCAGTTTTAAGGTTTTTTTGCTGTGCCTCTACAACACGCTTGTACCAATCGTAGTCTTCATGGTCAGGACCAACCTCTTCCATCTTGGCTTTGTATACTTCAATCTTTTTCAGACGTGCCTTGCGCTGGTGGGGGCAAGATGAACGGTTATGCCCTACCTCACCACAAAAACCACAACGAACAGATCGCTTCGCTTTGCCATTCTCATCATACTTCCAAGCCATCGGTTCCTCCAGTGATAGCGTCTATATAAGTATTATACCAACACAGTTTTAAAAGTCAAGCAGATAATCTAACTTTTTTGCACGTCCAGTTGAAGTTCTTTGATGGGTCTCGGAAGCAGCGCTCCTGATAGCCAAAAGTGTTTAAAATAATTACAGAAAGTAAAACTATAGAAGCCATGTATTTCATACTGCAATGTCTGCTCCGTGCTTGTCACCAGAAAATAAAATTCGTTTGATTCGGTTGCGGACTGGTGTCGGCAACTTAACACTAATATAATCACACATCGCATCCAAGGAAAGAAAATTCATCAACTCCCCGTTAACAGTCATTTTATACTCTCCAATCTCCTGTAGCACATCGGTTTTATTGAAGACAAGATGCGTCACACCATTAATCGCTAATGATTTCACTAACTTATCGTGGTTCAGCCAGTTACATTGACGTGGCCTGCCAGTGGTAGCACCGAACTCTTGGCCCACTTGACGCATCTTTGTAAACACATCTTCACTAGGCTCAAAGTCTTTTGTGCCGACATAGGTATCATAAACCTTGGCAACACCCCATACATTGCGAATGGCTTGTGGAGGAATACCATTCAGTAGAGCAGACGCAGTTGTAGTATGGCTAGATGTAACGAAAGGATAATCACCCCAGTCGATATCTAACTCAAAGCCTTGAGCGCCCTCGCAGAGAATTCTAACACTCCTATCTCGGTGTAGTGTTTCATAAAGGTCAATAACATAATCTTGTAATTCTGGCACGTCTTTTGCGCGGAGGCCGTCGCGACTATACTTATCTCTGTACGCTGGCCCAGTGCCTCGCTTCGTTGTGCCAATCTTTGTATCACGGCCATCCTCGTCTAAGTGGTCATCGGTAATAACGTGACAGTTAGCAGCGATGCGCACAAGATTCTTGACATCGATACCAGCGTATGCGAGGTCCTTCATCTCCTCCATAAAATGCTTTGGGTTGATGACACAACCGCTGCCAATAATACTTTTAGTCCCGTGGAACACACCTGCGGGGATATAGTGAGTGATAAACTTTTGACCGTGGTGGTAAATCGTGTGGCCAGCATTACCGCCACCGTTGAACCTCAACACGTAATCATAATCATAGTTGCTACACAGTTGATGTGTAATCTTTCCCTTGGCCTCATCACCGTGTTGAAGACCAATAACAATATCAGCGATCATATAACCTCCTGTTCGCTCATATAATAATATAATCACATACGTGCGTGAGTAAAAAATTATCCGTCCATTATTTTATTAATGGCTTCTAAAGTTTTCTCTAGCACACGAAGTGCGGCAACCTGCTTCACTGTCTCCATCATATCGCTAGCAAAGTCGTTGTGTAACCCAATAAAGTCTTGCGAGGACATATTGTCAGACATATGACTCATACGTTCCATATTTGCGCCATCGATATTGTCGTTTGGGTTTCCGTTTTGCTGGGTTGGTCCATCTATCTTGCTTGCTTCGTCTTGCGGCCCGACTGGCTTTGCCTCTGCTGGCTGCATAGCACGGTAAACAGATTGTGTAGATGAATCAACTTTCACATTTTTAGCCTCTCTTTTTTTCTCTGCTAACTTTTGGAAACCTGTTAATGGCAGGTACATAATAACTATTCCTCAACTTTGCTTTTGTCAGTATTATTAATAACTTTTAGATGAATCTTAGAAAACCAATAGATTTCGTCTTCTATCAAAACACAAACTAAAGTATAGCTTGGTCTCCAGTTCTCAACCTCTAGCACAAGACCTATGCCCTCCTTCATCGGCGTTGGAAATAAAGTCTCAAGCCAATCCTCGTGGACTTGGACAGTCTTGGGCACACAAACTTGAACCAAATCACCAACCTTCATACACTAAGTAGATTTGTTAGTTGGCTACTTGTTAACTACTTTAAGCTGATCATGAAAAAACCAATACTTTTCGCCATCTGGCATCATCACACAAACTCTATACCCGTCCTGGTGCCATGGTTTTATCTCAACAACAAGACCGACCTCATCTTCCCAAGACGCATCGACAGATATAACTAAATCACCAACTTTCATATTGGTAATTAGTTTAGAAGCATGAGTGATAGCATATTAGCATGATAGATAATATAATAACATTTAGTGTGAAGTATTCCAGTGCTGGTCTAAACTCTTCCATACAATAAATATTACTTAACAACCTCAATGTCTTGCAGGCGAAAACTTTTTATTTCTTCAGAACCTATAAAGGACACAGAGCAAACATTTCCTTGTAGGGCGATGATGATCCCCATGTTATTATTGTAGTAAACACTAGGACGGCATGACATAGCTTCGTCTCTTATGACTACTAAATCACCTATCTTCATCTTCTTCGTCAGGCTTTGCTGTGTAGATAATACCGACTATGAAGCGCTCGTTAATTTTCTGTAATCTTTTTTCTAGCTGTTCTAGCATATAAAATTCAAGTTTGTTATTAGTAGTTGGACTTTCATACACAAATATTGTTTTAACATCTGGACTATACTTTCTATATGAACATTCAGCATCGTAATTTACATAGACGTATAGTGCTTCCTCTTCAACAATCTCTTTTAATGTATCGGTTAGTTTCTTTTTGGCCATCTATTAATATCTAGTCCTTTAAATTATTGTTAGTCCACGTATTCTTCTAGTGTATTGATACACTCTTCTGCCTCTGACAGGACCTTGGTCCAGTGTGTTACTTCGTCTAGTATCTTTGAGTGTTCACCGATGCCTACAGAATTGTTAAAGAAAGTGTCTAGCACAGCACGGGCCTCATCTGCTTTCGCTTGGAAGTGTGTTAACGCTGCTTTATAATATAGGTTATCTTTCATTTTGCCGCTCCTTATGTTGTTGTTTCATTTGTAGATAAACTTTGTTTGTCATATTAACTCCATAGCCAAACTGTAAGCGCTACCACCGACACTGTAAAGCACTGGCTCATCTTGAAGTATGTTGCCTTTTTCATCAGATAGGTAAGCAGCGCACTCGTTCCACGGATGGCCAATAGAAACAAAAATATAATACTTATCATTAATCTCCGCCATTTTTCTTCCAAGACCAAAGTTTTTAAATTTAACTTTCATTATTTTTTCTTGGTAAATATGGTCTAATACAATGCGCGAAAATCCAATATCCAGAATTAAAAATCTGCTTTAATATTGGTAGTCTTGTAATCGCGACAATCTTTTTAAACCCCATTTTTTCGTACATAAGGCGGAATGTGTCGGCACCAATAGTGGGCTCACCATTAAACTGCCCCACCATTTCTGTTTCAAAATCGCCCTCTTCATTAAAATTAGGATCACTAATATCAACAAATGTGATACCGCAGGCTTCGCCTCGCTTTCGCACTGCGTTTATTTCTAAGGAGCAAACGTAACAGCTCTCATCGTAATATACTTTATCATTCATAATTTTTCATCTACTCTTATCACATTTCCCAATGATGATGTAAATATGCTCTAATGGTTTCACTGTGAAAATATAAACTACGGAACAGTTTTGTATTTCTTGCCGAAGTTTTACTCATAGTGTACAGAAACCAACAAATATAATTCATGTTTCCGTATTGCTTACCAAATCCTTTAACTGGTTTGCCTTTGAATTTTCCAAAAGGAAATTCTTCAAATAAATTGTATTTTTTATTACCTTGACGTAGCAAGTCGTATGGTATTAACTTTTTGATTGGAACATACGCCTCGCGAATAAACTCATGAGGAGTCATGGTAGTTTTAACTTTTTGATAATCCTCATACATATAATCAGGCAGAGAAATAGATCGCTTGCCGCATGAGGCTCCCTTACTGTAAAGATTTTCTGCTAAAATCTTCCTCAGTCCTTTGCCAGATTGATACTTTGATGTTTTCTTATACAATTTAAAATCCTTAATGATTGGCACGTCCGGCAGGATTCGAACCTGCGACCTACGGCTTAGAAGGCCGTTGCTCTATCCAACTGAGCTACGGACGCTTAATTAACTCTATTATTCTTTTTTCAGCAACATCATTGTAATGCTGGCTCATATCAATACCAAGGTACTGCCTGCCCTCGTTCAGCGCTCCTAGTCCAGTGCTTCCACTGCCGCTAAATGGATCTAAAACAATTTTGCCTGGAGGACAATATACCCTTGTTAAGTACGCCATCAAGCTAATAGGTTTTGGAGTTGGATGGTCATTGTGCTCTCCCCTTTCTTTGCGCGTAACTCGTGGCGCATAAAAATACTTTTGGTGTTCAGCCATGACATCGCCAATTATATTAGAGGGATAACGACCTGCCGGGTTGGCGTCAACTTTTCCAAACTCCTTTTGGGTTCCAGTTGTTTTGCCTTGCTTGCCAAAAGTACGCCTAGCTAAACCATTCTTGACCCAGCCTTTGGGAGGTTCGCCATCCCATGGCACTCTATTGTTGTCGATATCTATAGAACCAACACCCCATTTCTCAACATTAGCTTTAATAGAACCTTTGAATGGCTTTTGAGCCACGACAATTGGCTCATGAGCTTGCTTTAATCTGTTCTTTTTCGGCATCTTTGTAGTTACCATCCACATGATTTGATCTTTGATATCAAAACCAGCATCATCAACAGCAGATGCCATACGATGATAGAGCTGCGGGCTACAGAAGCTAAGACAAAAGGCACCGGGCTTTAAAATTCTTTTAACTTCTTTCCATATGTCGACAGAGGGAACATCATAATCCCACTGCTCCATACCCATGCCATATGGAGGATCAGTAATACAGGAATCGATTGTGTTGTCATCAATTTTTCTCATCACATCCAAGCAATTTCCGGTGTGTAAAGTATAATTCATATCATCTCCTGTTTAATAAATTTAATAACATTTTCCTCGTTGTAAATTCTTTTTTTATTAATAAAATAATCTGTTTTAGATGCGCCGCCTTTATGTTGTAGCATGGGCCTCGTATAAAAAGTCACGCCATAGATATTTTTTTGTTCTAGCGTTTTGTTAAATTCCTCATCAAGTCGACGATGCTCTTCGATGTGTTCTTTCAGCAACTTCTCTTGCTCTGTGTCAACACAATCTTGACCGAGGTAAACGGTAGTCTGATTGTGTTTCTCAGATGTTAAGATATAGATGTAGTCAGATTTTGGTATACCGCTGTTGTACATGGGCGTACCACCTTTGACACTCTTACACTCTAGAAAGAAAAGATCGCCTTTGTTGTCCTTTACAATAAAATCAGGACTGTTATTTTTACCACATGGTTGAGATATAAATGTGTCATTTGGCATATTAAAAAACTGCTCGTCGTAATCGCCAACTAACCAGCTATCCCTAGTTTTAGTAGACTTCTTCAGCTTTACATTGTGCTCTGTAAAGTTGTGCCGGCATAGTACTTTTTCGACTGCCTCCTCGTGTGAAGCATCATTATGGACTTTGCCACTAACTGCCTGGTGATTACGAAAGTAAGGCATGTCTTTTATTTCTAACATTGCTTTAAGAATACTACTCATTACAAACTCCCTGATCATATTTGGAGCCCCCTCGCAGATTCGAACTGCGGACCTACTGATTACAAATCAGTTGCTCTGGCCAACTGAGCTAAGGGGGCAATTGATTAGGTTGTAATCAAATAAACAATCAAAGATATAACCCAGCCTGATAAAATAAGCGTTGCTAACATTGCGTTAGATGTCTTCTCAGTATCTCCAAATCCAAAATTTCTTTGAAACATTCTTTGATATTTCATGCTGCCTCCATAAGTTCGCGCATTTTGTAAAGCCCAATCTCTTTGTGCTTACATTCTAACATAACATCCAAATCCAGATTGTAAAGGTTTATTTTGCTCCAGTATGAATCTGAATGTGCGTTTGCTTTAATCTTCGGATTGTTATGCTCGATAGCACGAGACTGCGAGAAGTGTACGACAGGGCGAACGTCACCCCAAGTCATACAAGCAGTGAGCAGTGCTTCCTCCTCGTCCTGTCCACCAGTACAGAACTGATGATGATGGTAGTCAAAGACAATAGGAATGCCTATACGCTTGTAGATATCGTCGTACAACTCCTTTGTAGAGTACAGGCTAGCCTTGTCATCGTTCTCAACTGTAAGGCGCGTTTTAACGGCATCAGAGAGGCGCTCAAAGTTACGACAGAAGTTATCGGTGGCCATAGGTTTATTATTGTAATGTGCGCCGACGTGAATATTAATCTTGGCATATGGAGTGCGAGGCATACCAAGCATATCCATAATCTTACCGTGATTCTCCAAGTCTGTGATCGTGTTGTGAACAACGTGCGGCTTGGGGCTGGTTAGTTTGTTAAACGGCCCAGGGTGAAATGTAAGACGCTGACCATACTTGCGTGCTAGTTCACCGGAACGGGCCAGCGAAGCAGCGATCTGCTCAAAGTCTGGAAGTTCCTCCATCTCATACTCGCTGTGCCAAGGCGCAATGTCAGACGACATACGGTAGAACTTAATGCCGTGATCCTCGTTCCACTGAATGATCTTCTCAAGGTCCAGCACGTTCTGTAGCGTCAGTTCACTAGCGTAAGGCAGACCCTTGACAGTGAACGTCTTGCGAATCATACTACGATTGGTTGTAACTTTTTGTGTACCACGTGGCTTGCCACCCCACTCTTTAGGGTAAGACAACTCCATATTAATACAAGCATATCCTAAATTATACATAACTCCTCCAGTTACTAATATAATATCAAAACTTTAAATATAAACGCCAAATATCAGTTTGGATGGTAACTTTTTTTAAATAAGTTGTATAGTCAAGTGGCTTTGGCTTGTTTAACAGTTTGAAACCAGACTGTTCTAAGCTCTTCGAGCCTTTCTTTTGATTACATTTATGACAGCATAGGACAACATTTGTCCATTCTTTCTTGCCACCTCTACATCTTGGTACAACATGGTCAATTGTCTCTTTACCTGGGGGGATTGAGCATTTACAATACTGACAAATGCCATCATCTCTTATCCTAAGATTCTTTGTTGAGCAAGTAAAAGAACTGGTTTGCTTCACAACTTTGTTTTTCAGAGCAATCACAGCCGGCAAAAAGAACGACTCGGATGGTGATTTTATCTCTCTATCATAAGTTTCTAATATTGCTACTTTTCCTAGCAAAGAAGAAACTAATGCCTCAGTTGAAGACACAACAGCTATTGGTCTGTAGGAGGCATCAAGTTTCAAGGCTTGGTATGATTTCAACATAGTTCATAATAAGTAGTATTTGGTGGGCTCTCTCGGACTCGAACCGAGGACTACCCCGTTATGAGCGGGGGGCTCTAACCAACTGAGCTAAGAGCCCGTGTGCTATCTATGGTAACAAGTTACAACCTTGCGACAATTATTTCTGTTGCCATAGCATTGATACTCAGTAACGCATTTTTTTTGCCAGCGAGGAGCCTTCACACCAATAGATGGATAAGCAACTCGGCATCCTGATAAACCAACAACAACTGCGATAATAAAAGCGTACTTCATTCTTCCTCCGTATGTAAAGTAGTCCCAAGGAGAATCGAACTCCTGTCTTCGCCGTGAAAGGGCGACATCCTAACCGCTAGACGATGGGACCATGTTTGGTAGCCGAGGCGGGACTCGAACCCGCAAGCCCAATTGGGCGACAGATTTTAAGTCTGTTGTGTATGCCAATTCCACCACTCGGCCAAGTGATTTATTCTTGAACCTTGCTAACGACATCAGCAGTATTATCCGCTATGTCCTTTGCCCCTTCAACGACAGTCTCTGTCGCTGACACAACTCCTTTGGCCATTGAGCCAACTGTAACATTGCTGTTAACAAAGTAAGGTGCTGTAATAATAATTAAAATAAAAATTGCTAAAAAGTATTTCATTCTATCCTCCAATAAAATTAAGGGGGCCGAAGCCCCCACCACACTATGGCAAGTCAAACGCAGTGTTAAAGAACCTAGACTCTTCACCGCCGTCGCGAGTTGGATCGCCTTCCATTGGGGGCTCATCCTCTTCGTTTTCTTCGACAGGTGCTTCCTCTACTTCCTCATCTTCCTCCGCGTCGTCTGCCTCTATATCTAATATAGAAACATCTTCGGCAGAGTCAACATCAGAATCAGAAACTTCTGCGTCAGACTCAACGACATCAGATACCACCTCTTCCTCCTGCACTGGAGCAACAGGGTCATCTGAATCGCCACATCCCACAAGCGCTAGCGACATCACTAGCATTGTCATTAACATCTTCATAAAAAACTCCTTTTTGAAGATAACAAACTGCGTGAGCAGGGCTCGAACCTGCGACCCGGTGGTTAACAGCCACCTGCTCTACCAACTGAGCTATCACGCATTACTTAAAATCTGGTGTTGGGATTGCTGTATCCCAAACTACTTGAACTTTTCCTTTTTTATGGTGCTCAATAAATTTCAAAGCCGCTTTCTTGTTACGAAAGTTTGTAAGATATATAGTTCTCTCTCCGCTTTCTTTTAATACTTCGTAGCAGCCGTGGCGCACATGATTAATGTGATACATTTCATTCCTTGTGTTTTAAAAGTTCTTTAAGTTTGTCTCTGATTTTGTCAACTGAAGCGGCTCTTGCTTCGGGTGTTGAAGCGGCATGTTCTATGCTCTGCTTTAACAAGTAAAGATCTTTCAACACCTCAGTTATAACGTCCTCTTGCTTGTTAGGAACGTAAACTCTCATGGTTATCTCCTAAATATCAATGATAATCACTCTTGGGCTTTCATCAGATTCTTCTTGTTCTTCTCTGATTCTTTTTTCTTGTTCAGGCTCAAGAAATTCTGGTTTGTCCAAAGGTAAATAGTTTGGTATAGGCAATTGTACGAATGGCTGCTCCATTTCTTTTGTCACCGACCTTGGCCCCTGTACGTTTTCTTGCGTCGGCGGGATCGACTAGGAGGACTACCAGAACGATGCCCGGTGATGAAGCTTTCGCCGCCAGCATGGTTAGTTCTAGAAAAAGTACCATTGCCTTGGCTTGTCTTTTTATTGTTAGTTGTTGTTTTAGATGTCTCTCTGATTCTAGCCATTTAAGTTCTCCTTGTCTACAGCTCTATCAAACATGGTTATCCCATTTAGATGATCTATCTCATGTTGTACGCAAACACACTCCAGTGCGTTATTCTTAAATGAAAAAAACAAACTGTTTTTGTGATTGTCTGCTTTGACAACAATGTCTGTCCATCTCTCTGTTAAAACATAATCACCTGG
>MDTB01190067.1_pt1 | contig 10743 bp, 8 predicted proteins | sample 811161 | NCBI WGS metagenome assembly MDTB01 (sample SAMN05326650, study PRJNA326480) | marine metagenome | isolation source: seawater | place: Mediterranean Sea | collected 2009 | reverse complement strand
AGGCGGCTAGTACTAAGCAAATAAACCTGACTACAGCTAGAGAACAAAAGGAAAAAGAGCTCCAAGATGTGAGAGAACTTATATCAGAAAATCAAAAAAAACTGCAGATAGCTATTGATGAAAACTTCCGAATTAAAGCTCGAATTGAAATTGATAAAACCATTCTTGAAAATAGAAAATCGACACTAAAAACAATTGAATCCACAATTGAATCGGTCGATGAAGAAATTAAAAAAGAGTACGAAGCTGAAATAAACGAGGAAAAAAATAAGATAAAAGAGTTCACTAAAAGAATTTCTTCAAATACGAAATTACTTGAAACTCAAGTCCCAGATGCAAAATCAAAACTAGCCAAATCATTGAAGCTTCAGCAAGAGATTGAAAAACAACTCAAGCCAATCATTGATTCGGAGAACAAACATCTCATTGTTTTAAAAGAACTTAAATCAATCCATAGTCAATCCGAACAAAAATTAAAATCTTTCGATATCAATATTATGAGAATGCACGAACAGTTTCTAAATATGCTTCCTAAAAGTTAGATGTTTTTAAATTTTGAATTAATGCTCGCGTCCCCTAACTTCATAGCATAAATAAATTAAATGCAGGAACCTCACTTCGTTATTATTACTATATTTCTAGCCCTATCTTTTTCGGGATGCACTTCGACGAATTCAAGCTCTACAAAACTCAAGTACTATAATTGGTCAGGACTCGATGCTCAGCTTCCTAACGGCACAAACGCAACACCTTCCCATAACCTTCCTAGATCAGAATACCCATTCAATAATAAGGGCAAGTACATATCTTCATGGGCCGCAGAGGGAAACAAACGCTTTGGAACAAAAACAACGAACAGAGCTTCTTCAAGAAAACGCTCCTCAAGAAAACCTAGTACATCATCATCTTCAAAATACCATAAGATTGTGTCTGGAGATACTCTCTATGGCCTTGCCTTAAAATATCGTACCAGTGTAAGTGCGATTAAGAGAGCCAACGGGATGAGGTCAGATGTAATTATTAAAGGGAAAACGATAAAGATACCGTAATAATAAAACCCTTCATTTTTTCTTATTTTTTTTCAATCTAGCTCGCTCCTTTGCAGCCTTCTTTTCCTCTTTAACTCTTTTCTTTTTTAAGATCCTTTTAAGTTCAGAACGATAATCATCAGAGATTATATACCCCATGCATCTCTTGGTACCGCATCTACACGGGTGCTTCTCGTAATCATCAAGCCCAAAGCCATAATTGAATGATAATTCATCACTTTCAGGAATGTCTTTAACCGCAACAAGCCAAATCCGTAAATCATCATCAATCTGAGCCTCACAATTTGGGTCACAACTGTGGTTAACAAGCCTCGCTGTATTCCAATCAAAGTTTCCGTCTAAATCCCAATTATCATCCAGAGTAAATAAATATACCTGTGCTCCACCGGTTGCTTGAGATTCATCGAATAGCGCATTCCCTCTCCGGTCTGATTCTTCCTTATCAATGCGTTCACCCAGATATTCGATTATAGATTCCCCTTCAGGGATATCCTTAACTGCAAACATACCTCTACCATGAACACTTGAACCTTTGACTTCGGCCCATTCAGATGTTGAGTGCGGTCTTTCTTCCATCTGCTGGATCTTTTACCCAAACAAGCAAATGAAGGCAAGTCCTTAATGAATGTTTCCTCAGCAATACTTATTAAGAATATAGATCTAAACCAAAATTAAAATGGTCTACCCCTTCTTCTCCTATCGTCGCCACCTCCTCGTTGAAGCTCTTCTTGAGGAATATTTATAAGTTCTGTCTTTTGCTCCGCAGATAACGAATTCGATTGTTCCAAGTATTCAAGAGCCCCAGCCCTATCACTGGCTAGCCAACTTCTTGCTGATCTTGATACCTGTTCACTTCGCATTTCTGAATTACTTATAGAGTCAGCCCAAGCAACAGCAGCCTCTGGATCCTCTCTAACTGATCTATCTCTAAGGAGAGCTGCAATTCCTCTATCTTTTGCATCACCTTCCGGCTGTTCATTCAACCAACCTGAAGCGCTCTCAGCATCTGTTCTCATCCATTGACCTACAATTTCTCCTGTCGCATCTATCTTTCCTTCACCGTCTGGCTGTGCTGCGACCCATTCAGCTGCTGCGGGTTGAGCCTCTGCGCCTTTCCTACCCCATTGCTCAACGACCTCCTTCATTATTTCATCTCTTTCTCCTTGATCCATTTTTGCCATGTAGGCTACTGCAGCGTCTGTATCTTTGCCTACCCAGCTCTCAACTGCCTCCTCCAAGGCTTGCGTCTTACCTTCAACTGTAAGAGATTCAGCCCATTTAACTGCTTCCTCAGGTTCGTTACGTGACCACTGATCAGCAATAGTTCTCAAAGATCTTTCTCTTTGTTCTCCGTCAAATCCCATAGCAACTTTAGCTGCCTCGAGTGGGTCTTGTGAAGTCAACTGTTCAACAATGTTATTCATTGCATCCCCTTTCATCTCATCTGATAAAGTATTGGCCCATACTAACGCTGCTTGAGGATCCTGCTTCGCCCATTCAGAAGCTAGGCTGCCTGCTGTTCTTCGAAGCATCCAATCATCTCCTCCTGATCCAATAACATTATTTGTAAGGTAATCAGCAGCAGCACGCGGATCAGAAGCTGCCCAAGTACGTAAAATTGACGAAGTTCCAAATCCTCTTTCCATACCCCCTTGTTTCCCAACATAAGCCAGTGCTCTCTCTGGATCGATCTCTGCATACCTTCCCATTAAAAGTCCCATAGACATAAATTGATCTCCTCCTCTTCCCATCCCCCTGATAAATGGTAACGCAGCTTCAACTCCTTCTGCATCGAGATCTTTAACAAAACCGAGCAATGCTTCCATTCTACCCATCTGACCTGGGGCATTGAGAATAGCCTTAAGAGCTCCAGCTACATCGCCTGAATCAAATAAGCGCTTTGCTTCAGCAGAAAGACTTCCATCAACTGACGCAGTTGTTGATGCATCATCTCCACTTGCTTTTGTTGAAGCTGCACCTGATCTATTAGCAGATCCAGGCCCAGTGTTAGAAATAACATTAATCGTTTTGTTTTCATTCACTGCGCCTTCGCTAGTCGCACTTTTGTTACCGAGCAGATAACCTCCAGCAACACCAACCAAGAGAGCAATTATTGTAGTAATCAACGAAGCATTTTTCATAGCTGTGATTATATATCTACATTAAGCAGTCGTAAAGCACTGAAAGGAACACTGCGTAATCTTAGAGTAATTTGCCATTATAGACTATCAATACCATTAATTACGAAAAAAGCGGGGCCTGTGAGTCATCAATAAGCTCCCTGATTTTAGAAGCTAAACTCTTAATATTGTATGGTTTCTGAATAGCAGCATCAGGCATAAATCCAGTCTCATCCTCAAACCCCTGAAGATCAACCATATATCCACTACAAACAATTACTGGCATTCCTTCAAACCTTTCACGAATTAATGCTAGCGTCTCTTTTCCAGACATAATTGGCATAGTTAAATCTAGAAGAACAAGCATCACTTCACTAGATCGCTGATCTAATATTTCAAGAGCTTCTTTTCCATTAGATGCTGACAATGGTTTAAAACCATGAGCCTTTAATGCTCCCTCCGCAACCTTCCTAACAACATCCTCATCATCGACAACTAAAACTGTCTCATCTCCATTTGCTGTGTCACAAACATCATTTACAAGAGGACTAGGCTTTCTGATGGGGGCATCTTTCCTTGGTAGAAATATACTGAAGTTACTTCCAACTCCCAAATCTGAATCGCATTCTATCCATCCACCATGCTGTTCTACGATACCATATGAAGTAGCCAAACCTAAACCGGTTCCTTTGCCCTGTTCTTTAGTTGTAAAAAACGGTTCAAACAGCTTCGCCTTTGTTTCTGATGACATTCCTGTGCCATTGTCGGAGACAACTACCATTACGTATTCTCCAATTTTACGACCCGGATTATCATTCAACTCCTTGTCTGAAAAACTAACGTTTTGAGTTTTTATTTCTATTCTGCCATCCGAATAATCAATCGCATCAATTGCGTTAACACATAAATTCATTATCACCTGCTCGACTTGAGTCCCGTCAGCTTCTACTGTCCATAAATTTTCTGAACAGTTAGATGATATGGATATCCGTGGATCAGTTGTACTCGTTAATAAACCCATCACCTCATCAATCACTTCATTGACCCTGCAATAATCAAGTTCAAGATGAGACTGTCTTGAAAAACCTAATAATTGCTTAACCAATTCAGCAGCTCTCTGACTTGCTCTTTTAGCAGAAACAATAAATTCTCTACTGTCCGCATTTGAGCTCCCATTTTCTGAAGTTTTAACCAAACTCAAATTACCAATTATTCCTGTAAGAAGATTATTAAAATCATGCGCAACGCCACCTGCCAAGCGACCGACTGCCTCCATTTTTTGAGCTTGTTCTAACCCCTTTTGCAATCTTCTCTCCTCAGTAACATCATGAAAACTCCAAAATCTTGCAATCTGCATACCGTCAGGAAGTAACACGGGTGAAGAATAAACTGACAACACTCTCTCAGCAGGAGTTTTCATAACCCATTCGATTTCCTCTGTTTTTGTCGGGCTATTATTAAGCCCCATCCATTCAGCAATAAATTGTTCAGGCTTATGGAAGCTAGACTTAACCTTTTGAGCGAAAGTTAAGACATTAAATGAATCCAGGTCTGCTTCAACTTTGAAATAATCAACAATCCTTTGGTTTGCTGCTATAAAATCTCCATTAGCATCTATTACTATTATCCCATCTCTAGCTGCCTCATATGATGCTCGCAACTGGGCAGAAGTTCCTTCCAGTTCTTTTTGCGAATTTTTAAGACTTTTGGTCCTAGAATCCACCATCGCCTCTAATCCATATCTGTGATTTCTCACCTGATCAATCATTGCATTAAACGAGACACCTAACTGCTTAATCTCTGAAGCTCCGTGCTCCTGCATACGAACACTCAACTCCCCATCCTCCACCCTTCTTGCTACAGAGGAAGCCCGAATTATAGGATTGGCAATCATCTTGGATAACCAAAACCCAATAAGTCCAGTTATGATACAAACCAATATTGCGATTCTAGATTGCAGCGTTACTGCGCGACTTACAACAGCAAGAACCTCTGCTCTGGGCCTTAGACATGCAACAACCCAAGCCTCTCCAACCCCTGTATCTTCAATTGATAAGATCTCGCTATGAAAATAAAAATCATCACCTTCTAGATTAACGTACCCTTTGTTCTGATTCCAGAAAGGTGTCGCTCCTCCAACAAAATAAGGTCTTGAAATCATATTCTTATCCCTCCCTGCAATTAATCGACCTCGGGGATCCATTAAAAGCGCTTCACCCCTTTCACCTATTTTTATACCATCAATTAAATCCCACATGGGAGCAAACTTTAACCGAGCTCTTAAAACAAATTGCTCGACACTAGAAGCCAAATTTAAAGGTATGTACACCTTGAGATGCAAGCCTTCCTCACCAACAACATGGTGAGGGCGAGACGTAATCACATTCTGATCAGATATACACCGCTTAAACCAAAGCGTCTTATCTATAGGTTCTGGATGATTTTCATTGGTCGTCGATCTAACCATTCTGCCCTTAGAATCATACAACGTTATATCATCAAACATTTTGTAAGCTGCTACAAGTCTTCGCATTTCCTCAACTCTTATATCCATTGGAATAGAAGAATCAGTTACTATTCTATTACCACGTAATGCAACGAGGTCGTTAACGGCTGAATCCATAACGAGCCTAGCCTGTCTAGCAACCTCATAAGTGACAGCCGCTATCTTCTCTCTTTCAGAATGCTCCAAAGAATCTCTCGTCCTATGATTTGTAACAAACATAACAACAAGCATTGGAATTAATCCAACCGATAGCAGAACAAGTAATAACCTGGTCCTTATAGAAGTCATGAATGTATAGAAATACAATTAAATTAACCCCAAAACACAGGGGCAAATCTTGATCAATCTAATTACCATCTAAACCAGCAGCCACCTCAACATCTGCAGGCTCTATGCTTTTACCTTTGAGAGCACTAACCACCTTAGTCCAAGCCTTATTTAAAAGTAGATCACGATTGTCCGAAAGAAAATAGAATTGACAGAGAGAACGCACCTCCTCTGGCGGGTTAATGGTTTCATCCTCTAACAATTCCTTATCGATCAAAGCAAGCGCACCTGAGTTAGTGGTTCCATACCAAGTAAAATTCGCATTCTTAGCTGCCGGATCCTTTCTCAACATGTAATCTACGAACTGGTGAGCCCCTGAAACATTTGTAGAGTCGCTTGCAATCGAAAAATTATCCATCCACAAGGGAGCCCCCTCTAGAGGAATGAAGAATTTAATATTTTCATTCTCCTCAGCTATCATAGCAGCGTCTCCACTATAACAAGACGCTATCCAAATATCACCAGAGACCAGTCCAGCCCTAACATCAGCATCACTTCCAAGCCTAAGGCCAGTTTTTTCAATACCCTTAACTATTAGATTAGAGGCAAAATCAATATGTTCAGGGACAGCACTATTTATAGGGAAACCATTAGAAAGCATACTAATTCCTAAACCTTCAACCCTATCATCAATTAGCATTACTTTGTCTTTATAATTTTGATTCCAGAGTGATTTCCATGATTTCTTTGGTTGATCAATTTTGTCAGCCCTGTAAGCGATAAGCGTCGTTCCCCACATATAAGGAAAAGAATACTCATTGGATGAATCAAAATTTTTACCAAGATATTCTTTGGAAACATTCAACAAATTTGGTAAGAATTTTGTATCTATCGGTTGAATAAGCCTCAATTCGGAAAGCCTATTGATGGAGAGGTCATCAGCAATAACCACATCAAATTCACCTGGTTCAGAAGCAAGTCTGGCTTCAACTTCATCTGGATCATCATAAGTAATGTAATCAACCTCCAAACCGGTCTCCATAGTAAATTGATCAAGAACATCAGGATCAAAATACTCTGACCAACTTAATAATTTAACTGAATTTACGGGTTTCTGAATACTTTTTGCCCCATTATTTTCTACTTTTTTGCATGAATTAAGACAAAATATTCCTAAAAGCAGGTTTATAGCTAAAATTTTTCTCATATGGATTATAATTATGGTTATTATAACTTAAGGTTAAATATTAGTTTATCAAATATATTTTCCATAATTTTAATTGATTCAATATTTATTAAGAGAATTAAAATAATCAAGATATGTAAACAATCCAACTTGCACTAAAACCAATTCATAGAGGAGATTAGATTGATTAAATGGAAAACAATTGAGTGAAACAATCAGATCAAAAATCTAAAAACAATCACTCTCCCCCATCATACATGGCGACCCTCAAGCTAGCCATGCCTGTAATACTTTTAAACTGCACATTCGCGGTAATGCAAGCAACCGATGCATGGGTTGTCGGCAAGCTTGGCGGCAGAGAGCTCGCGGCAATCACTTTTCCCTCTATAAGCATCTTTGTTATAGTTAGCTTTGCATACTCTTTCCTAGGAATAGTCACTGCTCAGATTGGACAAAGCCATGGAGCAGGAGAAATTAATAAATGCGGTCACTATGCTTGGATAGGAATTATATCGGCACTTCTTATTGGCATTCTATCCATTTGCCTCTGGCCAGCAGGAACACTTTTTGAATTGTTTGCCGGAAGCCAAATTGATTCACTTGGTAATCTCGAATCAAGATATTTTAAGATAAGCTTACTTTCTCTACCAGCAGTTCTCGCCACAAATGCTATCGCCAATTTCTACATAGGAACCAAAAAACCTTCGATCGTATTAATCTGTAGCCTCATTGGGGTAGCCTTAAATATTACATTTACTTATTGGCTAGTCTTCGGCAATTCAATTATTCCTAAACTTGGATTCAATGGAGCTGCATGGGGCACAGTAATTGCAACAACCATCGAGTTTGCGTTCATTTTTCTTCATTTCTGCTTCTCAAAATCTAATAGAAAAATGAAAACTTGCCGCCCGCCTAAGAGCTTGAAGGGTATCAAAAAACTTTGGGCAGCCGGCCTACCTGCAGGAACCCAAGGCGCTGTCGACGCACTATCTTGGGGAGTCCTCATCGGCGCCCTTATTTCATATTATGGAGAAGACGCTTTGGCCTCTGCTGCTATACTAACGCGTTTATGGCAATTTATCTTTCTCCCCGCAGAAGGTATCGCAGCAATCCTTATTGCCCTGGTTGCTAATTCAATCGGACAAGGGTCATTAAGTCATGCAAAAAAACACGCGAAAATTTGCTTTCGTATCAACGCTATATTTATGGTTTCCGCAGGATTGATTCTGTTTCTTTTCCGATACCAACTAGTTTCTTTTTTTACAGACCAACAACAAATCATAGACATCGCCTGCGGCTCAATCATCTTTATTAGCCTTTCTCAGTGGTTTGATGCAATGAATGTTACCTACCTTCACGCCCTTCAAGGAACTGGTGACACTAAATGGACCTCAAAGGCTACAATTATATTAAGCATTATAATACTTGGAGGAGGAGGAGCTATTTCCGTAATCTTTTTTAAAGATCAAGGCTCTTCAGTAATCTGGGCCCTTGCAATGGCATACAGCATATTTCAAGGTTCTCTTTTCCGGAAAAGATGGAACTCGAATGCATGGCAACAGTTAAGCCTTAGAGCTTAGACTGTAATTCTAAATTAACCGGTACTGGTACGAAACTCTATTCAAGTGCATCACCATACATGATAATGCTGCTCCCCCCTTTTGATATTCACTCAAATTAAATAGAGCAAGCTCGAAGCCATTATCCGCAGCAATATCCTCAAGCTTTCGATTCTTTGCTATTTCCAAGCGGTAATTCTCAGTACCTCTTTTCAGCTCATGAATATGAGAACCATTAAGCAAATAGTTCCCTACTCTCACTGAATTACAAAGACCAGGGAGCGCTTCCTCACGTGATACATCAATAATTTCCGTCACTGCTTCAATCTCCTTAATTTCAGTTGTTGATAATAAATCAGTACAAACAATCGTCTTTTCATATGTGAGAGGAAAAATTGAACAATCAAGGTGATATAGATATGGATCTGATTCACGAACCTTAATAATCTTCATATCGAATTGTTCCTCAAATTGTTCATATGTTTCCTTCTGGGAACGCAGACCGTAGCCTCCGATATAAACATTATCATAGAGGTGCTTAAGTTCTGCTTCACCTTCAAACTTTGTACTCGGTACAATTGTTTTATATCCCATAGACTGGAAGAACTTCACCCCAACCTCAGTCTCGCCAATTCTTGGCTTTGAATCATAGTTCGAAATAACCACAGTATCCTTGGCAGGTATGTGTTCCAATACAATTCCTAAGTTTGCCGTGAAAACTAGATCCTGTAAGCCACAATTAGAAGGCACAGGAAGCAACTGGACAACACCTCTAGAGGATAAAAATTGGTATAATGCCTGAAATTGCCTAGCCGCTTTCTTATCATCTACTTTTCGTTCGATATCGTCCAAATCTTCCATCCATATATTATTTGGAGTCGAAGTGTTATACGATAACGGAGGACACATCAAAAATGTGGGCACATCAAGATGACTTAAGTTCCACGCTTTGGAAGGCGGTGAAGAATGGATAAACGGGTTTTTAACAGAGGCTTTGCCCCTACTTAGGGCACTTATTTTTGGTGATTTTGAATCAATCATTACTATTCGAAAGGGCGTTTAATTTTAAGTAAAGGGTCAACTCCAGCTTCAACGTGAGTCCCCTCTTCATGTAGAAATTCAAATTTAATAGCACTCGTTAGCGGAATAATAAGGTCAACTTGAGACCCGTAACGAATTTGAGAAAATCTTTCATTCTGCTCATAGGATCGATGTGGCTTAAGATCGAATGGAGTAATTGAATCGACATCATAGTCAGCAAATTGGAGAATGTAATAATTTAATCCCAAGTCCATTGCAGACACCTTATTGAGAACCCTTTGGTTAGAATGTAGGTAGCCTGCACTATCATGATCGACCGTGAGATCATCAATTAGAGCGTTCTCCATAGCTAGCATTGGGCGATTATGACTTTCAATAGGCTCTAGCTCTCGATAACTAAGGACACCTGGATAAGGAATTCTATTAACGTGAACATCATAAAACGTCATAAAAATTCCGATAACTAAACTCATTCCAGACGGGTACTCAGGATCTCTCACGGCTTCTTTAAGCGAGTAATTCTTTCCCTTTACTTCTATTACAGGTTCATCACCTCTAACAATTTTCTGATAAATAATTACGCCGTCAGCAGGAGAAAAGAAAAAATCCCTATCCGACTGTATTGGACGCATGGGATCACGAAAGAAATGACGCTCTGACAACCATCTTACCGACCGCCCTTTAACGTCTGAAACATCATCTTTAACCCAATCTGCTAATAGTTTTGCCACTTCAATATTTAGTTTTATTAGATATTTTAAAATATTTAATAATTTACATATATCAAATCATTTTTTATAAATTTATCAAAATTGAGCGGTTATTTTTTATCATAATTGATAAAATAGGTGTTTTTTCTTTAAAAATGAAGAAAGTTTTAAAAAGTAATAGATTAAGATAGTTAATAGAATCTTAATATTTAAGGTCATAAGAAACCAATAAACCTTAACAGATTATAGATTATGGATCAATTACCAGCTGAGTGGATCTAGCTGATAGAAATTTTTAAGTTCCT
>MDTB01056847.1_pt1 | contig 10743 bp, 14 predicted proteins | sample 811161 | NCBI WGS metagenome assembly MDTB01 (sample SAMN05326650, study PRJNA326480) | marine metagenome | isolation source: seawater | place: Mediterranean Sea | collected 2009 | reverse complement strand
AGTTCTGGCTCTAAAACTGCATCAACTGCCTTAGAGGTTTTTAGAAAAGCGCATAGCGACGTCTATAACAGTACGCTTAGCGCTTATGGGTCTTTTGACAGAATGGCTAGATACAGTGATTTTAGCGAAATGGAATCAACACCAGAAATATCTTCAGCTCTAGACATCTATGCAGAAGAAACCGTATCCTCTGATGAGCACGGCCGCGTTCTTCACATTTATTCAGAATCTAGAAAAGTTCAAGAGTTGCTGGAAGATTTGTTTCACAATGTTTTAAATATTGAGTTTAATTTACCCATGTGGGTTAGAAATCTCGTAAAGTACGGAGACTTTTTTCTATTCAATGATATTCATCCGGAATACGGGGTGATAAATGCTTATCCAATTTCTATTAGCGAAATGGAAAGAGAGGAGAATTTTGACCCGGATGATCCCAGCGCAGTACGATTTAGATGGATAACTCAAGGAAATCAAACTTTGGAAAACTGGCAGATTTCTCATTTTAGACTACTTGGCAATGATGCTTTTCTGCCATATGGGTCTTCGGTTTTAGAATCCGCTAGGAGAATTTGGCGCCAGTTGATTTTAATCGAAGACGCAATGTTAGTCTATAGAGTCATTAGAGCACCAGAGCGTCGTGTCTTTTACATCGATGTCGGTAATGTGCCACCGGAGGATGTCTCTAATTATCTAGAGCAGGCCCAAACAAGTTTAAAGAGAAATCAAGTAGTGGATAAAACAAACGGGCAGGTGGACTTAAGGTACAACCCTCTTTCGGTTGACGAAGATTATTTTTTACCAGTTAGAGGCGGTGACACAGGTACTAGAATCGACACACTGGCCGGAGGCCAAAACACTTCAGCCATAGAGGACGTAGAATATATTCAAAAGAAGTTATTTGCTGCTCTAAAAGTTCCAAAGGCCTACTTGGGATACGACGAGGAAGTTGGCGCAAAGGCTACTCTGGCGCAAGAGGACATTAGATTCAGTAGATCAATTCAGAGGATTCAGATGACAATACTATCTGAACTCAATAAGCTTGCTATGATACACTTATATTGCCACGGATTTGACGGTGAAGAACTCGCCGATTTCGATCTAAGGTTGTCCAATCCATCTTCACTGGCTCAACAGCAAAAGTTGGAATTAATCAGATCCAGATTTGAGATTGCAGGTGCAGCACCCGAAGGTACAGTTAGCCGAAAGTGGATTCAGAAGAATGTCATCGGCCTCACTGATGACGAAATAGAAAAGATAGTTTCTGAAAAGACTTCAGAGAAAATGCAGGATCTAGAGCTCGAAGCTGTAAAAGCCCCTGAGGCTGAAGGCGAAGCTGCTGGCGGTGCAGATGAAGCTGGTGGAGACGAAGGTGCAGATGAAGCCGGCGGCCTATTTTCTGCAGATGAACCCGAGGGTCCACTATTAACAGCTCTTCCCGCTAAAGAAAACAGCCGAAAGGATGACGACGATGATGACGATGACGATGACATCACAGATGCTATTAAAAACATGTCTATCGACGATATCGATGCACCTCTTAAAGCTCAGAGGGCAATGAGAAATGTGTTCGGAGAACCAATCAACAAGTCTAGAAAGGTTACAAACGGACCAAATTCCACCCATATGCCAGATTTTGTAAAAATGACCTCAACTGGTCGGTCCGGACGTAGGCAGGATACTCTTAGAAAACCTTATGGCGTTGATTTTGACGCTGATCCGTTTTCAGAAACTTTGACGCATACCACACCAAAATTGACTGTCGGGCTACTTAAAACGTTAAATACCATGTCGAGCAAAATAGGTATTAATAATAGGGGTCTTTTAAAAGAGGCTTCTGACATCGAGGAATCTGAAAAAGGAAACGACCAAAATGGCGAAGCATAACAAGAAACGTAACGTCGGTCTCATTCACGAACAGCTAATTAGATATATTAGTGAGTGCATGGTTGCCGGCAATCAAGATGAAGCTGATGTGGCAATAAGCATACTCGAGCGGCATTTCAATAAAGACAGCGAGTTATACAGAGAGTTCAGGTTATTCCATTCTCTGATACACACGAAAATAGAATCACCGGAAACAGCGAGAAAGATCATAGCAGAGAGCAGAATTGCTTCTAAAAACCATGATTCTGTAAAACTAGATAAAGAAAAGTCGCTTCTAATAAAGGATATAAATCATAGCGTAAACGAGACTAACTTTTATGGAAAGAAGATGGTCTCCTATAAAGTATACGCGACTGTTCAAGCTCTTTTAAATGAATGGCGAGGGCGCGGCCAACTGTTTCCGGACGAAGTAGTAAAGTACGAAACTGTTCTTGAGAGTTGGCTAACCAGAGATGAGCAAAACCAGGGAATCAAGGACAATCCTGACGCCAATCCTTTTGTTTTAAAGCTAATGATTAATAAATTTAATAGTAAATATGGAGATGCGCTTAACGAGCGCCAGGTTTCGCTACTGAGCGCTAAATTAAAAAACGATCAAAGTGCAGTTGTTGATAAAATAAATGAGATCAGGGATTCAGGAATTTCTGCACTCAATAACTTTTACGAGACATGCGATAACAAATTCCTGCTTTCTAAAAAAGAGGATGTTACTAGCCGAGTCAAGAATATGGGCGCTGGAACAAGCGATCTTGTAGTCGAGAGAGCTTTATCGCTGGCAGCACTAATTGAAGAACTGGAGAGCAACGATGAATAAGATGAAAATATTGACTGAGTGGCTTCCATTCGAATATACCTCAGAAATGATAAAAGAGTCTCGCGAACTAAACGGCGGAAAGATAGTCATGAAGGGTATTCTACAAAAGGCAGACACTCTCAACCAGAATGGCAGAATATACCCGCTACCGATACTAGAGCGAGAAGTTAGAAACTATCAAAAGTTTATACAAGAAAACAGGGCTCTGGGCGAGTGCGACCACCCGGACAGCAGTGTGGTTGAACTTAAGAACGCTTCTCACATCGTCCGCGAGGCTTACATGCAAGAGGGAGTTTGCTACGGAACAGTGGAACTCCTCGACACTCCGAGCGGAAAAATACTACAGAGTTTGGTAGAATCCGGCATAACTTTAGGCATATCAAGCCGAGGAGTCGGTTCGACGCAACGCGATGGTGATCAAGATATTGTTCAAGATGATTTTCAATTGATCTGCTGGGACTTCGTCTCGGAGCCTTCGACTCCTGGCGCATTTATGATGAAAGAATCCAAGATGTTAAACCGATCTGAATTAAAAAAGCATTTTAATCGAACAGATAGAATAGATCGAGCGATGAACGACGTCATCGCATGGGAGAAATAAGAGATGGCACTGAAACACCCAAAGCCGAGCATAAATCATGTAGGAGAGTATCAGGTTTCTGGTCGGCCTTTTGCTCTAACTTTTACCCCCTTAGAGGTTGGAGCCAACGGCGACGGCGCTGCTAATGATAATCTGTTTGGTAGCAACGAAATTGTTAATGATCTGGCAGCTGCAATTGATTTTCCAACTGTTGCTAAAAGCCTCCGGATCCGAAATGGCACTGACAATGATATCTACGTTTATTTTTGTTCGCTCTTAGTGCCAGTCAACAGAGCACCCAATGACGACGTCGATGAAGCCGGTACGGCAATTCCAGGCAACCCTTGTTCTAGAGGCAATAGAATCACACCTACAGAGTTAGCGAATTATCATGACGCCGGTGATGACAATAGACCAGACTCGACTGTCAAGGTAAATAAGCAGTACTATACAATGGCGACAGGCGAAGTTTTAGATATTGATGTCAAGTGCCGAAGGGTATACATAGCAGCCGCAGCGGCCGGCAACGCAGCCGATTGCACAATTATTGCCGAGTTAACTGGAATAGAGCAGGGATACGACTTAGATCACCGCGGCATAGCAGGCGTTTCGGGCGGTTCGGCTGGAACCAAGTTTCTGAATGGACAAGAATTATGAAGTTAACTAGAACAAAACTCAAAGGTATCGTCAAAGAGTGTTTATTGGAAATATTGTCGGAAGGCATTGGCGGTAAGTCAGCCGAGCCATCCCGAGAGAATCACTCCAAGTCTAAGCCCCACCAGCCTGCTAGGACTGCTAAAAAACAGGTGGTAAATTCTAGATTTGATCGCAACGTTAGCACGACTGTGTCTTCTCTAACAGAGGATTCTATAATGCAGGAAATTTTGGCTGACACAGCCAGAACAACTCTACAGGAGCAGACCAATCATCAGGCTCCTGGAGGCGCAATGTCCATTCCAGGCCCGACTGATAATAATGCCGCCGGCGGCATTAATCTAGATGGAATCTTTGGAGATTCCAATCAAAATTGGGCTTCTTTAGCTTTTGCAGAAAAGAAAAACAATTTACCAAATAATTAATTTTAAGTTAAGGAGGTTTCCATGTCTAGGAAAGTGAAACGATTGACGTCTTCTGGGTTAAAGAAGATGATTTTAGAAGAAGCAGCAAAATTACGTCTAGAGACCCTAGAGCAGGGCAAAGAAGATTCAGAGAAGGTAGATGCCGTAGAGACAGATGCAGACAAGCTTGCAGGATCTCTGGAAAAGGACATCGACTACATTAAGGTTCTTAAGATTCAGGAGCAGAAGCTATTGAACAGAGTTAAGAAAATTAGAGAAGCAAAGTCTGTTCTTCGCAAGAGAATAGCAAAAAACATTTAATTAGGAGCAACTCATGTCAACAGTAAAACAAGGAACGGTCGTAGTAGTCAACAGTGAAAGAACCCTCGGTACTGTTGACAGCATAAGTCGATCTGATTCAGCTACCCTGTCTTCTATATTTGCCGGTAGCCCGATTAACGGAGCAACTCCTACTCTCACTGATGAAAGAATCAAAGAGTTGTATAAGGAGGTGCTTTCCAGAGAAATCAACGACGGCGGACACACATTCGGCACGATAACTCACGATTATGCCGAGGCTCCCGATATGGATGACGTGGAGACAGGTGCAGCTGGGCTTCCGGCAACGCCACACGTTCCTAACCCGGTCTCTCCCGGCGTTGGTAGCGTGAGTGCTCTAGATCAGGTTGAACCTCCCGAAGGATTCGGTGGTACACCTAACGAGAATTTTGGATCCGGCCAGGGTCACGTTTTAGATCCAGCTGAGTCTTCAACCAAGCTAAAGAAAAAAGAGTTTGACAGTCTGCAGCTCGGTAAAGTGACAGAGTAACCTTATAGGAGTAAACTGCTGTGGCGAATCTAGAAGATTCTCTAGAATATTATCCTAGGCACAATACAGTCAATGCTTCTGTTCCGACGGATACGCATATTGGTGCACGTTCTTCGCTTTTTGCCAATACTGGCCCCGAAGGCGGAAGGTTTGGAGCTAGAAATGAGAATCTGTTGAATGGTTTCCCAGGTTCTCCTATGGGTCCTGGTACGCCGACTTTGAGTACTGCCCGCGTTGAAGCAAACAGGGAGAAGATTTTAAACAACAATGTGACTCCGTCCGAGCGTGCAGAAAACGAAGATCCCAACGAAACTCCCGACAGGGAGGATTCTAAAAACTACTGGCGGTACGCCAATGCCAGCGATGCGATGCTAGCCTATATCGACGCCCCATATAAGAAATCTGTTAGAGGCGGCGGTTCCAATTTCATCCCAGGCGTAGGGGAATTGGCTAGCCCCTTTATGCCAAATATTTTCCCCGAGGATCCTTTGGATGGCAATACCATTATTTCAGTACCCCCACGCGCAAACCCTCGACCAGCCGCATCTTTCACGCTGGTAGATGATGAAGGCAACGAGACTGTTGTGAGCGACGACGTAAACGGCAATCAGGTATCAGATAATTTTGAGGATTTTGTCAATTCTAGGATTGGACTCACCAGCCCGGCTGAAAAGGCTAACTTCGCTGCTGTAAGAGCTCTTGCAACCCAAAATCTGACTAAGGGTAGCTGCGCATCCACCGACAAGATCGAGAATAGGAATGAGGCGTAATGAGTAAAGAAACATTGTCACACATTAGCCAGTATCCGACCATAGTGGCAGAACGTGATCCTAACGCATTCGACTACGGCAATGCAGATTCTGGAGTGCCCTTCGGCCAGCGTGCGCTGACTCCTGGTGCGTTCATCTCCGGTTACGGCGGGCTTACCAAAGAGCAACTAAAAGAAGCGGTCGCCAATGCTCGAGAGGCTCTTTTAAATAATCAGGTGACTCGATATGTCCTATCGATCGACGGGGATTTACAGGGCGCAAATAGAAACAATTCCCGAGACTTTACCGCTAACTATTGGCAACTGCCATCTAGGCGCCTTTCCAAGATTGTGCCATCTGATGACTCCGGCAGATCGGCCCAGAAAACCGAAGATGAAATGTTCGGCAGGGATTCGACAGACTTATCTTACGATGATGCTCCGAACTTGCCTGACGTGAGCACTGATTTAAACGGTAAAAAGATATGGAGTCCCTATATGCCTCATCTTATTCCTCCGACTCCTGAAGATTTAGCTGCGGGAAGGGACTTCAACGGCAATGTGGATCCGGCTGATATTGATATCAATGAAGTTGCAGTCTACAGCATTGCGACTTCTGGATTTTCACCTCCCATACCTACTTCGCCTGCATCCACTTCAGGATTTAGAACAGCTCGATCAAATCCGATAAATTATGAGCCCGAACCGGTGCCAGGGGTTGATACCTCCGAACAGGACGAGGTGTAAATGAGCACTACGCAATTCACACCAAAGGGAATCTATAATACCGTTATCAACGAACCTCGCAAAACTAGCGAACGCGCAGGCTCGGGAAGACCTCTGGGCAGTTCAGCATCGCCAGTTTCTGGCAAGGAGCTTAAAATATTTACTCCTATCGAGCTAGCTCAAATAAAACCCGCCGGCGTGCCGTTTCCAATTAAAACAAGGCCTGGAGTGCGGGGAGACCTTTTGAATCTTCTGGCTGACGTGATTTACAACAACGTTGTAGACTCCGAGGTTGCACCATTCACCAGTTCCAGGTCAGATTCTAAGATATATTACTCCATGGGCAGCACAGAGGTTGATAACGTTTTTCTACCATCGCTACCTACTGCTGCCTGGAAGATTATAAACAGGCGATTTGAATTAAAGATAGCCAGCCCCTGGATGCCAAACTTGCGTCCGCCTACGGACTCTATGATAGAAAACAACGAGGAAGTTCGAACTGTTGACGGTGAGCTCGAGTACGTTGTTCTTCCAGGCGCAGATCCAGGGCCTGGCGCTGAGGTGCCTGACGATTATGTCGGTTCTCCGACTTCTGCTAATGCCGACTCGACCTCAGCTGCCGGGTCTTTAAGAAATGCGTCTCTATCTCGACGCCCTTCAAGATCGCTGAGAGCATATCAAGGAGGTAGCTGATGCCAATTATTGATCAAACTAAAGGTTTACGAGATCGTCCGCACACTTTTGGAAGGCACGAAACAACAAAGTCTGCCGCCGATCTCAGAGCAGAGGCCCAAACCAGGATTCCAGTAGAACCCAATCGCGATCGATCTGTTCGGGCCGGCGGCCAGAGCAGTTCAGAAGCAGCTCCGATAAGTTTTGGCGGTTCCGGAATGACCCTCGGAGTAAGAAACACTGGTCTCGCGGAGAATGAGGGACAGCTCAGATCTAGCTTTGACACTGGAAAAGCGCATACTGCTCGAAGGGATTATCTAGCGCCTTCAGAAAAGACTGATGTTGACGCCGATCATCTCGCCCTAAACCGCTTGATATATAGGGACATGCTTTATAATATGGTTGGCACTACAGGCATCGCTGACGCCACAGCCACTAATCTATCTTTTGCGCAGGAATATTGGGGCATTTCTTATCCAGATAATGACGAAAACAATGTTGCTGACTTCCCACTCAGTTTTAGAGGTGCTCCAGACGTCGCCAACATGTCGATCGGTAGACGGTTACTGCAAAATATCTTGAGTCCTTATGTACCTAACCTGGCTCCTAATTCACTGGACGCATACAGTATTTTTACCCCTATTAGTTTTCCTTTCGGTGCTTCGGATTTCCCAAATCCGGATCGACCTGATGATCCGAACACGGTAGCGTTCGATCAGTTGAAAGCATCCCTTCCGCCTGGCCTTGCAAATCCTTCGGCAACAAGCCAATACGGCACTGTCGGCCCGAAGCCAACTTTTGAAGCAGATGGGGCTGTAACGATAACATGACAGTTATAATCAGACAGAACTTAATGGAGACAGATCCGGGTCCATTAGCGACCCCTAGCACTACTCACGCAACAGAGACTGCGAGTTTTTTAGGCCGACGATATAAGGTTGCGGTCAAAGAGCCTCCGGGTTACAACATAGCGAAGAGTCCTGCTAAGTCTATGAGAAACTTGATGAAATTACGAGGCCACCGGAACCCGATCTTTCGCGGGGTGTCTGACCTTTCAGAGTTCGCCGCAGATCTCGAAGAACAAGATTCCGCTGCGCTTGATTACTGGGGAATCATACCTGCGAGGTCGGCAATGGGTTCGGCTGGAATCTCCGAGTTGGAGTACGTTGCTCCGAACTTTGCTCAAATCAGAAGCGACATGGGAGAATCACCGAGCGTACAGTTCGTTCCAGCCACGAATCTCAATTCTAGCTTATACTTCAGCCCCGATCTCCGTGCAATGAGCTCGAATCTTCCGGGCAACAACGGTAACGGTTCGCTTTTCAACCCTTCGGAATCATCGCATAGCATAAAGAGCCGAATGAATGATGCCTTTGTTGAAGAAGGGGTTATGCCCAGTTTTGGAATTTTACCCGTCCTTAACAGATCTTCTACTCCTGATAACGAAGAGTTTCATCCGGTTGGCGACCACAGCTCGGCCGATTAGTTAGATGCAATACCCATCCCACAACACAGATGGCAGAACAGGCCAGGGCTACGGCCTAACGAAAGATAGATTCCATAAGCCTAGGGTATCTCAGCCTCACTATCCTTATTTCGAAACTGGCGAAAACGAAGAAGAAGATTTAGAAGATGAAGAGCTCTATTTCGCCCTAAAGAAAAAAGTCGTGCCTCACCGAGTCAATGATTTCGGAGCTCACAAGTCAACAGAGCCATTTTATTTTGCGGCGGGGAACACAAAACTTTCTGACTGCTTCTTTAGAACTGATAAGGTCCTGCTAGAAGTAGAGGCACTGGGCGATTCTATGGCTCCTATACCGCAAATGTACAAAGGTCCTAAGGTCGGATTAGGCGGAGCAACTCACCTCACCACTGGTAACATGAGAAAGACCGGTGATCACCGAGGTTGGTCAAAGGCAATTGATTTTGAAGACGACTCTGACGATGAGCCTGAGATTTATTCCTTAGAGGATTTGGCCGCATACTTAGATTTAAGTCCGCGTCACACATGATTAGCTGAACTGCCAGCGACGCGATAGCATGCAGACAAACAAAAGGAGAATATCATGCCAAAAGTAGTTGTTACTAATAAAAAAGGATTAGTCCAAGAGACTGGTCGTGGCGTTCATTTACAGGATGGCCCAGTTGCCCTAGGAAATGAACTGCATCCTTGCACTGCGGATTCAATAATTAATCCGGCTGTCCCAGTTACCCTACTCAGAGGTGAAATCAACAACGGTGCAGTGACTTTACCGGACGGTCAATATATCGGCCAGGTTAAAAAATTGATCTATGTTTCTGAATCGGACGCCGGGGTTGACGAAGCTGTTGTTACAGTCACCACCACCCTGGGTGCGGCTACAACTTTAACTTTTACCACAGTTGGTGAGACTGCAGACCTAATCTGGACCGGAAGTACAGGTTGGGCACTTCTCGGCAGAGGCACTTTTGTTGATGCCGGCGTCGCCGCAGTCGCTGGTTTGCCACAAATCACCACACCATAATAGGAGACAGTAAAATGCCAAAAGTTATCATTGACGATAAAAAAGGTTTATTTCAGGAATCTGGCGTAGGTTTTTTAACAGGGCAAGGTCCCTTGGTTTTAGGACACGAAAAACTGTCTGGAGCTGGAGCAATCGACCCGAATATTCCTTTAACTTTAATTACGTCTACCGGTGCCGCCGAAGCCGTCACCTTAGCTGATGCAGACAGCATTGGTGCTGTCAAACATATAGTTCATCAAGTAGACGGAGGATCCACTGTTATAACCGTGGCATCCTCTTTGGGTGATGCCAACACGATTACTTTGACCGCTGTAGGTGAGACGGTCTCTCTAGTCTGGTCTGGTTCTGCTTGGGCACTTATTAATCGCGGTGCGTTTGTCGACGCAGGGGCCGCTGCCGTTGCTGGACTCGCTGAACTTTCTACAGTCTAAGAATAGAATTATTGTAGAAATGATAGTTTTAAAAGGCGGTGTTTATGCACCGCCTTTTTTAATTACTTTTGTGGTAGTTAATTTTTTCTCTCTTAGTAAAATACTTAAATAAGAAATCGTAAAGTTGTTTTTACGTGTGGTGACCATATTTAATTCCAGAACTTGGTGGGGTTATGACGAAAAGCCTATATGAAGATGCGTTGGCAGATGCCAACAGATTAAAAGCACTTGCAGAAGAAACTGCAAAGAATAAACTCGTAGAAACTATTATGCCACAGATAAGGGCCATGGTTAATCAGAGGATCATGGGCGAGCAGATGGGCTTAGAAGAGCTCACTGGTGTTGTCGCAGACAATATGGCAGACGATGGAGAGAATACGGTCAACGGTGATCTCAACGGTCCAGTGATCAATATCGATGCTGACGGCGATGTAAATATCGAGATGGAATCTGAAGACAGTGATGAGGAAGAAAAAGAAGATCAACCACACGATGCT
>MDTB01214521.1_pt1 | contig 10744 bp, 8 predicted proteins | sample 811161 | NCBI WGS metagenome assembly MDTB01 (sample SAMN05326650, study PRJNA326480) | marine metagenome | isolation source: seawater | place: Mediterranean Sea | collected 2009 | reverse complement strand
TTAGATGAAGCCGTCCAAGAAATAAAAAATGAAACATTAGCTGCCGAGGTACGAAGTATACTGTGGGAGGAAATGGAGCTTAATAGTGATAAGTAAATATAATCACGTTAAAAAAAAATCGTTCTTGACACATATTTTTTTGGCTTACCCAGGGTTTTCTGAGTCGTATCGTCAACAGAAAAAATTAGCTAATAGTGAACGGGACCTGTTACTTTTTGCTTTTACGGGTTCTTTAATTCTTTTTATGGCGAATTTACCTGTCCAAGTTGCAAAAGTTTCTAACTTTGTTGATATGGATGTTCGAGTACATGTTGGATTAATCGGTTTCGTTTCTCTTTTCTTTTTACCTTTGTTTTTATACTTATTTTCTGGATTATTATATTTAATATTTAAGTTTTTTAATGGATCCGCATCTTTCTTTGAGTTGAGACTTGCACTATTTTGGTCATTAAATGTTGCTGGACCGTTAATTATTCTCGATGGTTTGTTGGGAGGTTTTTTTATTAATAATGTCGCTATTGATTATGTTGGGTTTTTCTTACAATCCCTAATAGCGTGGATTATTTCGTGTATGCTAACAGAGTCAGAGCAATTTACTTCAAAATTTCCTATACTGTTTGTAGCAATTTTTTTGATTTTTTTACCGCCAATTTTCATTGGTAGTATCCAGGCAGGAGTATAGAGTTGCGTTTCCTAATTGATGTGATTTTAAAAGTTTTAACTGATCCAAGAGGTTCAGCTGATAAAGTAATAGGTTTGCGATTAAGTAACTCAATAATTCTTCAAGCTACTTTATTAGTTGCAATTTGTGGAACAATTTTGACATACGCATTTGTGCAACTCATTGGTAACAGCTTATCTGCTCAAGTTAGTGATCAAACATTAACGTTTAATGAACTTTTATTATACCTTTCCTCCATTCAGCCACTTTATTTTACAGCGAATCAAGTTTTTCAGATGCTTGTTTTTTCACTTATAATTACGATTGGTGGAAAGCTATTTAATGGAAAAGGTGAATTTTTTGAAGCGTTACTTTGTATTACTATGGTGGAAGCAGTATTGATTTTGGTAAAGTTTTTGCAGTTAATACTTCTTCCTTTTTCAGCTATTCTTGCATTTGCTATCATTATTCCAGGCGTAATTTGGTCTCTGTGGGCTTATGCATCTGCGGCTGCAAGTATTCATAATTTTCGAAGCACTTTACTAACTTTTTGCGGTGGAGTAACGCTGAGCATATTATTCCTCGTTGCATTTAATACGTTGCTAACATTTTATTAGTAGGAAAAATTTATGTATGATATAAATGAAATAAGAAATGAATTTCCAATTTTAAAAAAGAAAATCCACAATAAACGATTGTGCTATCTAGACAATGGTGCTTCGGCTCAAAAACCTCGAGTAGTGTTAGACGCAATAAATAAGGCTTATTCATCAGAATATGCAAATGTTCATCGTGGTTTGCATTTCCTATCAAACACTGTAACAGATAAGTTTGAGTCAGTTAGGGAAAAACTTCAAAAATTTTTAGGTGCTGAACATAGCGATGAGATTGTTTTTACTTCAGGTACAACAGAAGGAATAAATTTAATTTCGTATGGCTGGGGGCAAAATAATCTACATGAAGGCGACGAAATTATTCTATCCATTATGGAACATCATGCAAATATAGTTCCTTGGCACTTTTTACGAGAAAGGAAAGGCGTCATTTTGAGATGGGTGGAACCAAGATCTGATGGTTCATTACCTGCTGAAGATATTTTAGGAGCGATAACTGCAAATACAAAGTTGATTGCTATTACGCATATGTCTAACGTTCTAGGCTCAGTTGTGGACGTCGCAAAAATTTGTAATTCAACGATGACCAAGAATATTCCTGTTTTAGTGGATGGTTCGCAAGCAGCTGTACATACCAATATTAATGTAAAAAATATTGGGTGCGACTTTTACACCGTAACTGGGCATAAACTTTATGGACCGTCTGGATCTGGTGCCATTTATATTTCAAGAAGTAGAATGAACGAAATGACCCCTTTTATGGGGGGAGGTTCGATGATCTCTGAAGTTAAACGAAATTCGATAAAGTTAAACAGTGTGCCTCATAAGTTTGAAGCTGGGACGCCAGGCATCGTCGAAATGATTGGTTTAGGCGCAGCGATCGATTTTATGCACGATGTTGGAATAGAGAATATTAAAGAATATGAATTGGCTTTAACTAAATATGCTAATGAGCAATTAAATAATTTAGAATGGTTGTCTCTTCAAGGAAATGCTGAAAATAAAGGAGCTATTTTTTCTTTTACTATGAATGGAATTGCTCATCCTCACGATTTGTCAACGCTTTTGGACCTTAAAGGAGTGGCGGTACGAGCTGGACAACACTGCGCTCAGCCGTTGATGGATCACCTAGGTATAGACTCAAGTTGTAGAGCTTCCTTTGCAATGTACAATTCGGAAACTGAAGTAGACGTTTTAGTTGAGGGATTAAAATATTGTTACAAAATGTTGAATTAGCTTCAGTTTGGGTTTCGCTTGATAGTTGTTGTTGCGGTTGATCCGCCCTGTCTGTTATTTATGTTGTACATGATTGGTAAATATTGTCCTCCTTGCCACAAGCGTGATTGGTCGTCATAATGGTTAGATAGGAAATGTCCGCTTTGCCCCGTTGAGACAATGAACAAAGAATGATTATTATTAGAAAAATCGTAAATTGTTCGAAGGGTACTACCATAGCTTGCAACAAATTGATTTGCCTGTGAATTTAACATTTTTGACATCATTATTGTATTGTCTCCACCAGATGTCTCATGAATGATATTCGTAAAGAATGATAAAATTGGCCACGATCCAAGAATTTTTGATTTATGGACTGCGAGGTGCAGAGTGCCCCAACGCCAATCATCAATTGTGGACCCAAATTGACTTTTTAAGTTTGTTATTGTTGTACGAAAAGAGCGTTTTGCTATCTGGTCGCATGTTTCGATTTTAAGTGTTGGAACAATATCACACCATTCTGAGGCGCCATTCTTGTTACGAAGTACTCGTTCCAGAAATAGCGGTCTTATAGTTAAGAAATCATTATAAAGTTTTCCCAAGTCATCAATCATAAGCATCCTTTGAAATTCTTTTAACCAGGCGACAAAAATCAACGGTTCAGATTTGTTTTGATTCATGTCACCGTTCCACTCCGATAAAACTTGTAAGGCTTGCTTCTCCAATTTGCTAAATTGTAATTTTTTTTCAATGTCTTGCCCAAACCAAAGGTTTTTTGCCATTAACGGAAGTAATATTCGGGCAGAGACTGATATAGTATCATTCTGTAGTTCTTTGAAACTACTAACTGTATGAAATTGTCTTTTGTTCAGTAAGTTAGTTGATCTGATAATCCTTTGGCTATCGCCCCAATCGTAGCTGATATGATTAGGAAAAGGTTTATCGGTTATTTTATTATTTGTATTAATGATAATTCCTGATTTAGGATTTTTAATTTTTGGATGTAAATAAAATGGTAACGTTCCAATCCAAGAGTTTTTCTCTTGCCAGCCGAGTGATGGAATTTTTCCTTGAGTTGAATGGTCTAACGCTCGTTTTGGAACTGCGCCAGCAAGCACAATTTCAATATTTTTCGGATCAACCAGCATGATGTTTTGTCCCGGAGCTGTTAACAAAGGAAGGGATTGTTTTGCCTCAGCAATTGTTGTTGATTTCATAATTGATATTAAAGATTCAATAGATCGATCTTCGGCAGAAAGGCCTGTCCAACTTATTGATATTTCATGTCCAATGGGCCTGATTGAATTTACGCCTAAAACATTCGATGGTAGTAAGGGGCCATTTTTTGTACTCTTTACAATTAAATTAATTGACTTTTCATCTTTAATCTTAATGATTTCATTTCTAATTTTAAATTTGGTTAATCCATTTTCGGTAAAATATTCGTCTTTATTTTTTGGGTTTAGTTTTTCAATAAACAAATCGATATCATCAATGTGTGCATTTGAAATACCCCATCCAATTTTCTTACTTTGACCTATAATTATTGCTGGAATTCCTGGAATAGTTCCTCCTATTACTGTGCCGTTAGAAAATTTCATATTTACCAACATAAAATTTGATGGCGCAGTCAAAACAGCATGAGGATCATTAGCCGCTAAGACTAAACCTGTAGCTGAACGGGATGGCGCCACGGCAAAAATGTTAGACGCACTCAAATTTGTACTGAGTATTGCATCTTTTCTAATCAAAGAAGTTTTTTCTTTTGTACCGGTATCAGGATTGGTATTAAATGGCTGAATTTTCTTTGTTTTGAGGTACAACATTGTCTGAGTTTCAGTGTCATTAATTAGTGGGGGCTCAAGAAATAAATCTTGATACCGTTCCAATTTGATTTGAGATAATAAAAGTTTGGTTCTCGATATTTCGAGTTCAGCTTTATTAGTTGATTGAAAGGCTACAAGTTTTAAGATAGCAATACAATCGGTAGTACTCCATGGAGATATCTCAGGTGTGAATAGAAAAAATTCAGGACTTCCTCGCCCTAAACTATTTTTAGAAATTTGTTTTATATAAAAGTTTATTCCGTCCGCATATGATTTTAAATAGTTAGTTACATTTTGATCGAGTTTTTTTTCAGAACTTCTTGCTAATGGATAAATACCGATGCTTCTCATAAGCATATCGCTTTCCAGTCCGTCGTTTCCAATTATCTCTGAAAGGCGACCTTGTGCAATTCTTCGCAAGAGCATCATTTGCCAAAGTCGATCTTGTGCATGAGCATATCCTAATCCAAAAAAAGTATCGGAATCATTTTTGGCTTCTATATAAGGAATGGCATAGTTGTCTCGGGAAATTGTTACAGTGTTAGTAATTAAGGGAGACTTAAGCTGCTTTTGATAGTGCGGAAGCGAGTTGGAAGCAAGATAGTAAAGGGTCCAAATTAAAACAAGGGCAAGAACGGTTATAATACCACTAGATATGAATATTATTCTTAAAAATTTCATAATTAGCACCTCAAGGCTTGACGAAGCATTTAAATCAAGCAATTTTCTAACATTGTCCTTTTAATATAATGGAGAGAAAAATGGCAAGAGTAGGTTTTATTGGGCTGGGCGCAATGGGGTTTCCGATGGCTGGGCATCTTGCGACCCATGGTCACCAAATAGTGATTTACAACCGAACAAAAGAGAAAGCCACTGAATGGCTGAAATTATATGATGGAGAAGTTTTAGAAACGCCCGCAGATATTGGAAGAGTGTCTGATTTTGTTTTCTGCTGTGTTGGAAACGATGAAGATTTAAAGAGTGTATGTATGGGTGATACTGGCGCCTTCAAGAATATGCGTCCCGGAACTATTTTTGTAGATCATTCAACTGTTTCGGCAAAAGTTTCCAGAGAATTAGCTAAATTGGCTACCCAAAAAAGGTTTGGATATATCGATGCGCCAGTTTCAGGGGGGCAAATTGGAGCTCAAAAAGGTGTATTATCTGTAATGTGCGGCGGAGAGAAAAATCAGTTTGAAAAGGTAGAGCCGTTAATAGCTTGTTATTCAATATCATGCATTTTGATGGGAGAAATTGGAACTGGACAACTCACAAAAATGGTGAATCAAATTTGCATTGCTGGATTACTTCAGGGTTTGTCAGAGGGGCTACTCTTTTCTGAGAGGGCAGGCTTAGATTCTAATCTGGTGCTTGAGGTTATTTCAAAGGGAGCTGCGGGAAGTTGGCAAATGGAAAATCGAGGAACCACAATGGTAAAAAACAAATTTGATTTTGGGTTTGCGGTGGATTGGATGCGTAAGGATCTAGGTATATGCTTGGACGAGGCTAATCGAACACAAACTTCGTTACCAATTACTGCTGTAGTGGACCAATTCTATAAAGATGTTCAACGAATGGGTGGAGGAAGATGGGATACTTCGAGTTTAATAGCATTGCTTCGTAATAGATAATTACATTATTAGATTATCCTCGGATTAATCTAGAATATTTAGCTCCCTCAAGCGAAGCACCTGCCATCACGCCTCTTTGTCCAAAAATTATACCATAAATCGGTTTAGTTACTGTATTTGAGGATATGCCGTAAGAGTAGCCTTTTTCTCTAAATGTTACCTCAGCATCTGCTCCAATTTCCCAACCATCTATTGTTCGAAAATCCCTTAATGATTCCTGCGTCATAAAAAACAAAACGTGATTATATTTTAAGGCTCCGATTTGTGGACCGTATGAGGCGGAGGCTACTGAGTAATAATCGATTGATGCTCCTCTAATTTGAAGTACTCCTTCTCCATAAGAGCCCCCGACGCCAAAGCTAGCTTTCGTTATATTTGGCATAATAAGAACGCCAGCAGCTCGTTCAAAGATACTTGGTGTATCTGGGTTTATCTCGTATAAAAGTCGCATTGCTTCAGATGCTTCTCTATCAATGTCGCCGCCTGATTTAGTTATTGAATTATTGGCACAGCCAAAAAATGGAATTGAAAATAAACTTCCTAAGAAAAAATGTCTGCGTTTAATACTGTTCATATGTTTTCCTTTAATTATTTCTGTTCAATTAACTTGGCCATTTGAGGTGCAAAATATGTTAGTACTCCATCACAGCCGGCTCTTTTGAAACTTAGTAATGTCTCTAACAAAATAGAATCTTTATTAATTAAGCCGTTTAAATGCGCACTCTCTATCATGGCGTATTCTCCAGAAACTTGATAGGCAAACGTTGGAACTTTTAATTTCTTTTTTATAGTTTGACATACATCTAAATATGGTAAACCCGGCTTTACCATTACCATATCTGCTCCCTCTGATAAGTCGAGCGCTGCTTCTCTAACGGCTTCTTTCAAATTTGCGCAATCAATTTGATAGGTTTTTTTATTCCCAGATAAAGAACCTGAGGCACCGACTGCATCGCGAAATGGTCCATAAAATGCGGATGCAAACTTTGCTGAGTAAGACATGATCAAAACGTTCTGAAATCCTTCTGTTTCAAGAGCCTTCCTTATGACACTCACGCGTCCATCCATCATATCGGATGGTCCAAGAATATCTGCCCCAGAACTTGCTTGGGCTAGAGCTTGTTTTTCAAGGGCAATTAACGTTTCGTCATTCAAAATTTCTGATCCCTTAACCAATCCATCATGACCATTTGAATTATATGGATCGAGGGCCACATCTAACATTATACCTAAATCTGGAGTTACTTTTTTAATTGCGCGAGTTGCTTTGTTAACTAAGTTATCTGGATTCCATGCTTCAGCGCAATCGGGGGTTTTAAGATCGATCGGCGTGTTTGGAAAAAGCGCAATACAATTTATACCAAGATCTACAGATTGTTTTGCAATTTCAGTTACTTGATCAATCGAATATCGGAAAACGCCAGGAAGCGATTTAATCGATTCTTTTTTGTTAAAACCTTCACAAACAAATATTGGCCAAATCAAATCAGAAATAGACAATTGATTTTCAGAAACTAAGTCCCGAATCCAACCGGTACGCCTTAATCTTCGCGATCGTTTTATTGGATAGGGTGTAATAATTAGACTCATCAGCCTCTCCGGTTCTATAAAATGAAATTTCCCATAACTAAAATTTTAAATTTTGCAGGACTGTTACTGCTGTCATTATTTCTACAGCGACTTTGATAAAGTTAATAGTAAATTTTTGCCTGAAATATATTTTAATTTATTCAAAGTGCTTGCAGCCATGTGTTGACTAGAATATTACATTTTTAATGTCAGACAGTAAAATTATTTTTAAAAATAAAAAAATTTTGTCAGGTGTCCCTGAAGGTTTGGATGCTTATTTTTTGGTTAAAAAATTTCATGATGATGGTGGACCTTTAATTCATATTGCAAGAGATGACACTCGAGCGCTTGCTTTAAAAACTGCAATTACGTTTTTTGATCCAAATATAGCATTTTTGGAATTTCCGGCCTGGGATTGCGTGCCATATGATTTGGTCTCGCCCAATAAAGAAATTTCGTGTTTACGGATGTCTGCATTAACTACATTAGCATTGGAAAAAGCGAAAACTCATATAATTATTACGACAGTAAACGCTATCTGTCAGCGAGTACCTCCAAAAGATTTTATTGAGTCAGCATCATTTGTTTTGGAGGTAGGAAAATCGTTTAACAGAGATCATTTAATTTGCCACTTAGTTTCCATGGGTTATGTCAATAGTTCTACGGTTACTGCAAAAGGAGAGTTTGCTGTGCGAGGGGGTATTATTGATATTTTTTCCCCAAATACGAAATTCCCAACTCGATTAGATTTTTTTGGTGATTCGCTGGATCGAGCTAAGCACTTTGATATAGATACTCAACTTTCTAAGGGTTCAATTGATAAACTTTTACTTTTTCCCGTTTCTGAGTTTGTATTAAACGATGAAAATATAAAATATTTCCGTAATTCTTATCGCCACCTATTTGGCTCTAATGGGTTAACAGATCCACTTTACGAGTCCATCAGTGCCGGGCGTTCATATTTGGGTTATGAACATTGGGGACCATTATTTTTTAAAGAAATGCATACGTTATTTGATTATGTTTCAAAAACAACCTCAGTTTTTTTAGATTTTGAGGTCGATAAGATTATGTTGGAACGATGGAATTCTGTAAATGAACGGTTCGAAGATCGGTTAGCTTACATAAAGGGCAAGTCTTCATTTAGTAGGAACCACCAGCCGTTAAATCCAGAAGAGCTTTATATTGATAAAAAAGAATGGCTTCAATTAACTGTTGATAGAGTCGTTTTTGTATTTTTTCCAACGAAAGTTCCTGTTGGCTTAAATTCGGTTAACATTGGAGGTGTGATTGGTCGAAATTTCATTATTGAAAGACAAAAACAATTCAACGCCCTTTTTAAAAATTTAATAACCCATTTGAATGCAAAAATGAAAGAAGGGATGACAATCATTGCTTGTTATTCTGAAGGTTCTCGAAATCGTATGCAATCAATGCTTGAGGATAATGGATTTTATAATCTAAAGTCTATTTCGTGTTTTCGAGCGTTGAATGAGCAATCAAATATAATCGGTTTAGCTGTTCTTCCGATCGAAATAGGCTTTGAGTCAGATAAACTTTCCATTATTACGGAAAAGGATATTTTAGGAGAAAGACTTGTCCGACGATCATTGAGAAAAAGAAAAGGAAAGGATTTTTTAAAGGACTTTTCAGTACTAAAGGTTAATGATCTAGTGGTTCATCTCGAGCACGGTTTGGGAAAATATGAGGGTTTAGAGAAAATCAAAACTCTTGGTGTTGAGAGGGAGTATCTGTCAATTCAATACAGTGGAAATGCCAAACTGCTGCTTCCAGTTGAAAACATTGAACTATTGACTCGGTATGGTCAGGACGAAGCAGAATTAGATAAACTTGGGTCTAGTTCATGGCAAAATCGAAAATTACGGTTGAAAAAACGTCTTTTTGTGATGGCTGATAGCCTTATTAAAATTGCCGCAGATCGAGCTTTAAAAAAGGGTACGGTCTTTGCTCCGCCAGATTTTTTATGGGATAAATTTTGTGCTAGGTTTCCTTATCAAGAAACTGATGACCAAGTGAGTGCCATTGCTGACGTCCTATCTGATTTGAGTTCTGGCCGGCCAATGGATAGATTGGTCTGCGGTGACATTGGTTTTGGTAAAACTGAAGTTGCTTTGCGAGCAGCGTTCGTTGTGGCTTGTGCAAGTAAACAAGTAGCCATTGTTACTCCAACTACTTTACTATCAAGACAACATTATGCTAATTTTATCGAACGATTTAGGGGATTACCCTTCAACATACAACAGTTGTCGCGATTTGTCTCAAAAAAAGAGGCATCGAAGGTGAGAGAAGACCTTAATAATGGAACTACTGACATTATTATTGGAACACATGCGCTGATTTCAAAACAAGTAGCATTTTCAAGTTTGGGGTTGGTTATCATTGATGAAGAGCAGCATTTTGGCGTGGTCCATAAGGAGCGCTTAAAAAAGTTAAAATCTGATGTTCACGTGTTGACTTTAACAGCAACGCCAATACCTAGAACGCTTCAGTTAGCACTTTCTGGGGCGCGAGACCTTTCGATAATAGCTACACCACCAGTCGATCGGTTAGTTATTAGGACATATGTATCCGAATTTGACGGATTAACAATTAAAGATGCCCTAATGCGGGAGCATTTTCGCGGAGGGCAAAGTTTTTTTGTAGTCCCAAGAATAGGAGATATGGATAAAATAATTCTTTTTTTAGAAGAAAATGTTCCCGAATTAAAAGTAGGTGTTGCTCATGGTCAAATGAGCCCAACTCTCTTAGACCAAACAATGTCTGATTTTTATGATCATAAATATGACGTACTCCTTGCTACCAGTATCGTAGAAAGTGGTTTGGATATTCCTACAGCTAATACTTTGATTGTTTATAAAGCCGATATGTTTGGACTGGCGCAGTTATATCAAATTAGAGGTAGAGTTGGTAGATCTAAGATAAGGGCTTATGCTTATCTTATCACTGATAACACAAAACCTTTAACTATTAAGGCTGAAAAGCGCCTTAATGTGTTATCTAATATTGAAACCCTTGGTTCGGGGTTTTCACTGGCCAGCCAAGATCTCGACATTAGAGGAGCCGGTAATTTATTAGGTGATGAACAATCAGGTCAGATTCGTGAAGTCGGTTATGAATTGTACCAAAGCATGTTAGAGGAGCAGCGCTCGACTTATCAGAGGGAGCAGATATGGTAATGGTAAAGCCGGGTTTACCATATTTAGATGT
>MDTB01152142.1_pt1 | contig 10744 bp, 7 predicted proteins | sample 811161 | NCBI WGS metagenome assembly MDTB01 (sample SAMN05326650, study PRJNA326480) | marine metagenome | isolation source: seawater | place: Mediterranean Sea | collected 2009 | reverse complement strand
GACAATATCGAGGCATTTGAAAACGAGTTCAGTGACAACAATAATGTAAATATCATGGTCTATAGCTTCGCCCTCGGCGGTCGCACTATCGACGACCCTGAATATGACCCCTATCCTGAACAAATCTATATCCACGACAATACGTTTATTGGTGGTGGCACGGTCCCCGCTCACGCGCTGCTTGCGAAATGGCATGCAGAGACCGGTGAGAACTCACCTGATATCGTGTGGGGTGGCCTCGTTAAACCGGGCGGCTCGACAGAAAACCTGCTCTGCCTGGGCGACAATCCGACCCAGACATTTCTAAACCTCAATGGCACTGGTGCAGCAGCAGACGTCTCGACTGATACTGCACCACACGCTTGCACACTGCCGCGTCTCGAGCCTATCCAGCTGTCTACTGACCTACCCGGGGATGACTAGACAGCCCTCTCTCTCGACTAATGAAACAGGCCAAGCGGCGCGGCCTGTTTCATTCAGTCAATTCCAGATCCCGCTTTAATCGATTAAGCATACTTGCCGAAGGCAAGGCGTAGACCTTGATCCAACGATCATGGCGCTGCTGAATAGGGTTCACATGACAACTGCTTTGGTTAGCAAGATATGTTGAATTGCCTCAAGGCATGCCTCGAATACGGCGTGGATTTGCGCAAGTGATGGTAATGGTGATGGTGAGTGCAGCTTCCTCGGCGCCTCCGAAAAGGCCCTATGCTCGCCGCCAGGGTTCTCGAAAGGCCATTGCCCCGTTCAAACTATTGCTTTGTTGCAGCCGCGTGCTGGGTAACAATAGGTCATGCGGTTAGTCCATGCCTCGTTATCAGCCCTGTTGTTGCTCACTCAGCTGCCGGCCCTTGGCCAGCAGTCTGATGATGACGCCGGACTTCGCTTGCTCATGCAGCTCAGCTCGGATGCGGATTGGAAGCTACTACAGACCACCCCACTAGACTTCGAAGTTCATCACCCCCAGGGGATGACTCGCATCGGCGACAGCTTCTACATGACCGCAGTAGAAACTATTGTGCGGCCCGAGGCGATCCCGGATTCAGAATCAAAATACGACCGCACGCCGGGCGCAGGCAAAGGCTACCTGTTCAAATTTGATTTACAGGGCAAGCTGGAAGCGACAATCAGTCTAGGTGAGGGCAGCAAATACCATCCTGGCGGCATAGACTATGATGGCGAAAACCTTTGGATCTCGGTGGCGGAATACCGCCCCGCTAGCCATTCCATTGTCTATGCCGTGAATCCCGAAACTCTTGATGTCACCGAGGTGTTTCGCTTCGATGATCACCTGGGCGGTGTCCTGCGTAATCCAGCTGATGGCGCGATCTATGGCCTGAACTGGGGGTCACAGACGCTTTATCGTTGGACTGAAACAGAAGCCCGGCGCAGTCCAGCCCTGGGGTACGCAAAGACCAAGACTGGGTCTGACGTTGACTATCAGGACTGCCAGCGAGTCACCGAGCAGGCAATGCTGTGCAGCGGCATGAGAAGCTTACCCATTGATAACACCCACTACCTGACTATCGGCGGGCTGGAGCTTGTTGACCTGAGCAAACTTGAAGTAATGCACAAGATTCGAGTAAGCGGCACTGCGCCAGGCGGCGAACTGCTCACCCGCAACCCATTCTGGTTTGAATATGATGAGAACCAGCGCGGCAACTTCTATTTCGTGCCTGAAGACGACCAAGCCACACTCTACCGCTACGCACCTGCACGACAGTAAAGTCAGTGCTTTGCTGCGCCCGGTAAAAAGGCTCAAGGGAACAGGCTCTCGTTCTCTTGCGCGATCTCCATGTAGGCAGCCTTAAAGCCAGGCAGAAGAAACCCTTCGGCGATTAAGGCATCTGTAGCTGCCTCATATTTTGCCAGGTAGTCATCAAAATCCCCATACAAGCCTTCGATGCTGCTGCGGGAATCACCGGCAGCCCGCGCCTGTGCCGTGGTACCGGCGAATGGAATGTAGCCCCCGGCTAGCCGCGCCAGGGACTTATCTGCGCCGGTTGCAGGCGCCCGAAGATTCCAGGTCATAAATGTAGCAAGTGGCACTTGTGCCGTTGGCGGAAGAATGGTGGCTGTTGCGAGATCATTATTATCCGAATCAACCTGGGGAACCAGGGTACGATAGATCGCCTGTGACTCTGAGGGATGACGGTCAACAATCCGCTCTCCAAGCCAGCGATTGCCATAATCGTTCAGGCCAGGCGCATACATGGATTCAGGATAATTAATTCCGTTGAGCTGATTCCAGGCCGCAGGGTTGATGTCCCCTCCTTGATGGGACACGACGAGACTGCCATCTACAATACGGGGATAGCGGGACGGTGGCGGTAACTCTTCTTTAACGACCCAATCATTCATAGCGACCAGCAAGCTGTCACTGATAGGCATCCACATGCTCGGATTAGGCGGCAGCTGGCCGCTGCTGGCTGCACGGGGCCGACCATTGCCGGAGCCGTGCTGGGAACCGCCAATGGTATAGAACCTGACATTGTCAGGTATCACCGCATCGGCGCGCCCATCCGGCGTTGTATGGGGCAGCGAACCAGCCCGTAACCAGTATTCATTGCTAGTCTGGATATGCATCAGCTTAGGTTCGACTCCGGCCAAGCGGGCCCGAGTAAGGACGCCATCCTGGCGGCCTGTGTAAGTGTCAGTGCTATTGCCATAGGTAAAAGGAAACAAATCATTGGGATAGAGATAATTGGAATGATGGCCATTGGTGCGGGTTGGCATCGCAAAGCGCATATTGAACATGCCATAGCCACCGCCGGCGATAATCGGGATTGCGCCCTCGAAAACACTGCGGCCATCGAGGTCCGCGTTGAAGCCGTCGTAAATGAACTGCCGCAGCAGGCGCCCGCTCTGGGACACGCCATAAGTGATGGCATGACTGATTGCAGGGAGTTCGAGTTCAGTCATTCCCTGGGCGTCTGTGCCATATCGAATGGCTGACACCATATCTCGAATCGCCGACATCCCTGCACCAGCCAGAACCGGGTCCCTGGCTTCATAAATCAGTTCATATAGATAACCTGGCTCAAAACCGGCGGCTAGTGACAGGGAGACGTCAACTTGATTACTGTCGGCCACCTCCGTGACGCTGAGGTCAAACTGGGATCGCTCAATGGGTGTTTTTGGGTCAGCCTGGTACAGGCGTCGGGTGAGGCTGGCGGTCTGCAGGCCCTGCTGAGTCGGCGCATAGGCAAGGTGGCCGCCACCTCCGATTTTAATGCTGTCAGCCGCCCTGCCAGTGGACAACTCGTAGCGCACGTCCCCGATAAGCGGCGCCTGTTCTGCGCTGACAATCGGCGCATGCAGCCGCAGCCTGCCTGAGCCCGAACTCAATTCATTGATCCAGCCAGTCACCAGATAGGTAAAGCCCTCACCCGCTACCGGGTGCTGCAAAGATATCTCCGGATGGGTCAGGCTGCGCCCGCGATTATTGACGTGGTATACCAAAGTGCCGTTAGCAATGTCCGCGGAAGGGATCAGCATGCGAAAATCCGCTGAATACTCCACCATCCCCTCCTCGTTGACTGGCGCGTATTCGATATCCACGATGGCGCGATTTGCCGGGTCAGTCGGATCGAGGACAAAATGCAAGATCCCCTCAACCTTGTCATAGCTGTACCTCACTCCGCTCTCGGCCAGCGTTTCCCGTGCGTTGATTTCAACTCGGCTTAACTGCGCCCAGACTGGTTGCGGATGAAAAAGGAAGGAAAGAAAGGTGCTAAAGGTAAAAAAGGTAAGCAATGAAAGGCGGCACATAATGACGCTCCCGGGGTAGCCCCGATGTTGTTATTGAATTGACATCACAATACCCCGATTGTTGCCAATTCGGGCCTCAAGTCAAGACTGAATGCTCAATTCGCGTTGACTCGAGCCGCCTCTTGTTGCCTGCGCCGGCGTTTGTGGACCGCAGGCATCAGCGCAGCCAGGACTGAGCCGACAATCAAAAACAGAGCACCAACTATAGATAGCCAGGACAGCCGATCAGAAAAGGCGTATTCAGGGTTGAAGAGCACAATCAGCTTCAGAGTGCCGATGGTGAATAGCGGAGCCAGAGCCAGCATAGCGCTGACTTTAGATGCATCCCAGAGATTCAAAGCCTCGGCGAAACACCCGTAGGCCACAATCGTGTTAAGGCAACAGAATGCTAAAAGACCAAGTTGATAAGGTGTCAGCTGCCACAGTAAAGTCGGCGTCGCAAAAGGCAGTAGAGTAAAAATAGACACCACGTAAATAAAGAACAGGACTTGCACCGAGCTAAAGCTAAGCAACAGCTGTTTCTGCAGCAAGGCGTAGATGGTCCAGGTAATCGCGGCCACCACGACAATCAGGACGCCGATTGTTTCCTGATTGTCCAGCGAGCTCAATACATCGTATCGGTCATTAAAGAACAGAAGCAGGCCAACCAGGATCAGACTTGTTCCAAGCTTCTGCAGGCCAACGAAGGGTTCTTTATAAATGAACACGCCGCCCAGAATCAGAAAAAGTGTGGTTAGCTGTATCACCGCTTCGCTGGTTTCCGCGTTCACGTAGATCAGCGAAAGCGAGAAGAAGTAATAGTTGCCACACAGACCAAGCGCAGCTACGAGCATCATCCAACGAATCTTAACCGGAACACTCAGCAAGGCCGGCAGGCTGTTGCGGCTCGCAAGCCAGATAAACAGAGCTATGCCGGCAACCAGGAAGCGATACCAAACCACCGTGCTGGCATCCATACCCAGCAGCAATTCTTTCAGCGCAATAGGCAGGACACCCCACATGGCGGCAGCGATTAGCGACAGTATGGCGCCGGCAAAATGATTCTGCTCTGGTTTGTGCATAGCGGACTATTGGTTTGGAAAGAGGTGGCAGACGGTCGTTTTCGAGACGCAGCATGCTATCACGAATGCACGGGCCGAGGACCTGAATTTACGTGCCCTGGCCCCGGAGCAGGACAGCGAACTCAGGAGATCTGAATATGCCGGGAAAAGCGCGCACTAAGAAACTCCATCTGATCCGCCAGCACGGCATGGTTTGACAGGTAGAGAAACTCATATTGATTAGGCACGAATGGCACCGCCAGCAGTTCCATACTAGCCTGTTCAGGTGTGCGGTCTGCCTTTCGATTGTTGCAGCGGCGACAGGACGTCACCACATTGGTCCAGATGTCATGACCACCCCTGGAGATCGGAATTACGTGATCACGGGATAGATCACCCCAGGCGAATTCACCACCGCAATACAGACACAGATTCTTGTCGCGGCGGAACAGGAATTTATTTTCCAGGGGAGGATCATAATTGTCCTTATGCACCTTGCCACCACAGGCAACGATGCTGGGCAGACGCAAAACGGATCGAATACCCTGACGGTTATAGCCGCCGCGAATTTCCATGACGGTGTCACCGAGGGACCAGATAACGAGGTCTTTTACCAGGAGGGTCGCCGTTTCTTCCCGAGTTAACCAACTAACTGGGATGCCGGCTTTGTTCAATCGCAGAATCTTGGCGTTCACGCACAATCACCTGAATCGACTACTGTTGCGGTTAGTGGTGCGGTTGAGAGTCGAATTGCGCTGGGGTTGAGGGACAGTTCAACGCGCCGCTTCATAACTCACTCTTAAATTATCGGCGCAATTCGTAATGACTGTATATCAATAGCTAACTGAGGAAAACACTTTGCCACAGAAATTTCCGCCAGTGTGTCAGTTCTGAAATATTGAGCAGTTACTAATGGTAATCTGAGAGCTAACGCGATCTGCCAAGTTAGCCTAGCATGCGTTCCTGCATGCGTTGCCATCCACCGGTACTGGCCCAATATCCCAACTGCAGCAGCATACCAAGGGCAAGAAAAATCGGGATGGTGCCCCAGTCCCGACCACCAACGCGAAAATAGAATACCGCGTTATAGTTGCGATCTTCTGTGGGATGATCGGCGGTAACTACACCAATATAGGTGCCCTTTTCCAGAAACTCATAGCTGGTGCGATAGAACCCGCCTTCTTCCATGCGAGCCGCCTCATAGAACACGGTGGCGGCCTCCAAATCATCGATAGCTTCGATGTCCTCCCAGGAGGCGAAGCGTCCTACGTCATTCACGTCTCGCACAATCCGGAAATCGAGCACCATCTCCGTAAGCAGATCGTGCAGGTATTCCATAACAAAGACAGAACGGGTCACATTGGGAATGTCTTCACAGTATTCTGTGCTCTCGCTGGTTTCTGGCTGAAACACAGTGAAATGCGCCTGCATGAAATCGATGTTGATGACACAGAGGTCATCTTCGAACGCTACGCCACCATGGCCTGCCGCCTGGGTCGAAAATAACAGCCCCAACAGAAAAATAAGTGAATAGTGCCAGCGGTGACTCGATGAATTGGAAGCGAACAAATTAGGCACTCTTGGCTTGTACAGGATTGAGTTAAATTCCTACGCCAATAGTGAAAGCGCAGATCTACTGCTGCTTTGCAGGTTGGCTCGAGGGTGGCTTACTGGACCGAGATTTCTACCAGGGAATCAGGCTGCCGTCGTAATTAAAAAAATCACCGGCATTATCTGGGCTCAGCCCATCGATAACAGCCAGCATGCCGCTCACACTGGTTTGAACATCGATTAGGCCATTTGGCCCGCCCATATCGGTTCTAACCCACCCCGGGTGCACAACCGCTACACTGAAACCCTCACAGGCTAGATCCACAGACAAACTCTTTACCACTGAATTGAGAGCAGTCTTCGAGCTGCGATAAATATAACTGCCGCCGCCCTTGTTGTCGTCGATCGAACCCATCTTGGAAGTAACATAGACGAGCTTCTTTTCAGTACCCTGCCGGAGGCTGCCAATAATCAATTGCGTTAGCAGCATGGGGGCAATGGCATTCACTCTAATTACCTGTTCCCACTCGCTGCTGCCCACATTGCCGAAATTAGCATCTCTGGGGCCATAGACACCGGCATTATTAATGAACATATCGATCGGTGTGTCTTTAAGTTCGGTGGCAAAGGCGGCCATGGATTGCGCATCACTCACATCCAGATTCTTCAGGCTCAGGTTTTCATTGTTTGCTGCCAGTGCCTGCAGCTCGGTTGCACTGCTGCTATCGCGGCAAGTGGCAATCACCGTGTCGCTGCGCCCAAGAAAATGCTTCACAAACTCCAGACCTAAACCTCGGTTGGTGCCGGTAATAAGGACAGTGGCCATTACTTCCTCCGAATACTGAATCAGCGTATGCAGCCGTTGATTGACTGCAGGGAGGCGCTAATCTACACAGCCTATGGCACGGGGTCAAAGGCTGAATCTAGCTTTTGAAATAAGTGGTGGTGAACCTAAAGTTAGCAACTTCGCTGGTCTTTCGTCTTTTTCTTGCCCCGATAGTTTGCCAAATTAGTCGTCTACTTTTCTGCCAATCCTGCGTCTAAATAACATACAGGGCGGCATTTGCTATACTGCCGCCAGCCTGAGAACGCCAAAGTCCGAAGCAGCGGCGCCGACGTCAAGGCGGCTCAACGTAGATTGAGCCAAGAGGCAGAAGTGAAAAACCCCTGGAGAGCCGCTAAATGCCGTACCCCACAAGGCCCATCGTCAGCCTGATCGGTTTGGCTCTGACCAGCCTGTCCCAGACCGCCCTGGCCCAGCAGGATCCGCAACAGATCCTGGTCACCGGGGTGGTACCAGCAGGCTCCAGTATCGATCGCAGCAAGCTGCCTTACCCGATCCAGATCGGCTCAGCGCAGGATCTGCATAACGTTGGCGGGGCCAGTCTGGCCGATTTTATGGGCCAGAGCTTCTCCAGTGTTTCACTCAATGACGCCCAGAACAATCCGCTACAGCGAGACCTGCAGTACCGGGGCTTTACCGCGTCGGCGCTGCTGGGGCTAGCCCAGGGGCTGGCGGTCTACCAGAACGGCGTGCGCATCAATGAGCCCCTTGGCGATGCGGTCAATTGGGACCTGTTGCCTCAATCCGCTATTAACCAGATTACCCTTAGCGGCGGTTCTAACCCACTCTACGGCCTCAATAGCCTCGGCGGCTCCCTCGTCATCGATATGAAGAACGGCTTTAACTTCCAGGGCAGTAATATTGAGATCAGCGCCGGCTCTTTCGGTCGCACCACGGCCAATATTGAAATCGGCGGCAATGATGGACAGCTTGGCTACTACATCAATATCGAACGCTTCGACGAAGACGGCTGGCGCGATCAATCCGAATCTGCTGCGCTCAATGTTTATGGCAGCTTTGGCTGGCGCTCTGAATACTCCGCTGTAAACCTTAACTTGCAGCACGGCCGCTCTGACCTGATTGGCAACGGCGCCGCGCCAGTCGAGCTACTCGCATTGAGGCGAGAGGCAATTTTCACGGGGCCGGATATCACTGAAAACGATATGACGATGATGAGCCTGGATTTCTCGCACGAGATATCTTCAACCACTAGCTTCAGTGGCAATCTGTTCTGGCGTAAAAACGACACAGACTCATTCAATGGCGACGGCTCCGAGTTTGCAGTCTGTGAATTCAGCGGCGGTCCGGGTTTGATCGAAGGCCTGGAAGAAGACGATGTGGAAGAACTTGGCATAGACGATGATGACTTGTGCGAGGGTCAGTTTGCCGGCGCCGATGCGCTGGAGAGTTTTCTCAACAACCTTGCGACGCAGGCTGGTGAGGATGAAGAATTCAATATCGAGAGCTTCGAGGCTGACGAATTGTCGGGCACCGGTGTGCTGTCTGACCAGGCGATTAACAACATCAGCAACCGGGTACAGCAATCTTTTGGTGGCGATTTTCAATGGACCCTCAAAGGCAGCTTCGCGGGTTACAGCGGGCAGCTGGTGATTGGTGGTTCCTATTTTAAGGGCGAGTCAGACTTTAGCTCGGTGTTGGAGCTTGCCAACCTTGATCCAATCAGCCGCATCACAACTGGACTGGGCACGGGCACATTTGTCGATGAAGCGGCTACGCTCATCAATACCGAGACAGAAACCCTTAGCACCTACATCAGCTCGACGCTGGATTTAACGGAGGCTGTCGCGCTGACACTCTCGCTGCGCGCCAATGGCACAGATGTTTCGCTGCGAGACCAATCCGGGCTGCGACCCGAACTGAACGGAGACCACAGTTTCGATCGGATAAACCCTGCGCTGGGCGTAACCTGGCAGGCTACAGAAAACCACAACCTGTACGCCTCTTTTAGCCGCTCTACCCGCGCGCCTACGCCAATTGAGCTGGCCTGTAATGAAGGTGTGTTTGATCTTGCGGTGCAGTTTGCCGTTGAACGCGGCGATGACCCAGACGATGTAGATTTCGAATGCCGCCTGCCTAATGCCTTTCTGGCTGACCCGCCGCTGGAGGATGTGGTCTCAAGCAGCTTCGAAATAGGTGCCCGTGGATTCCTCGGCGACATCGCCTACTCAGCAGGAATCTTTCACACCACCAATCGGGATGACATTCTGTTTCAAACCACTGGCCGCGCCACCGGACTGTTTGCCAACGTCGATGAGACCCAGCGCGTCGGGTTCGAGAGCAGGCTCAGCGGTCAACTGCCAAACGTGAATTGGACACTTGCCTACAGCTACGTGGATGCCACATTCGAAGATAACTTTAGTGCACTCAGCCCCAATCACGCCTTCGCTAATAGCGAGGGTGAAATCCTGGTCCAGAGCGGTGATCGTATCCCGGGGATTCCGCAGAATCAGGTTAAACTATTAACAAACTATCGGGTGACGGAACGTTTCGGCCTGGGACTGGATGTGGTCAACAACAGCGACCAGCACCTGCGCGGTGATGAGTCTAATCAACTCGAACCAGTTGACGGTTATACCGTGGTCAACTTTCGCGCCCGCTACCAGGTCAGCGATCAGTTCCAGGTCTTCGCCATGGTGAACAACGTCTTCGATGAAGAATTCGAGACCTTTGGATTACTGGGTGAAGAGCCTAACGAGGTGGAAGTCTCAATAATTGAGGACCTCACGGTGCCATTGTTTCTGGGGCCTGCCCCACCTCGGGCCGGATTCCTGGGTGTGCGTTACTCTTTTTAGCTGTCTGCCGCCCACTACCACAACGGCAATCTCAATCTCATTCATGGCCCCCGAGCATCTGCGCAGGGGCCATCTGCCACACTGAAAAAATACTGTATAGCCATCCATGGGTTCGTCAAACCATATCAAGTTGCGTTTGGCTCTACTAGCGTTAAGCTCATGGAAAACCCAATACAACAAACAAGGTTTACACGAAGCATTTCCAAGATGATTATCATGATACTCGCGCTTGGTGTTTACATCGCCGTTCACCAGCAAGCCTCCGCCTCTGTTTGGGTTCCTTAAAGCACGGAATGGCAACGATGGATCAACCCCTTAATTGCGGCCCTCGGCTATGGGTGATAAAGCGCATTGCACGGTGCAGCATTATTCTTTCTTGAACCCTTGAGTTATTTTTAAGCCTGCGCGTCTGGCTGAGGACGAATCTCCTGATGCGCCTAAGATCTATCGGCGACCGACGGTGACTAGCGTCTGAATCATCTATTCTCCCTCTGCAATTCCCCTGCAAAACACTTGAAAACTGGCGGTTTCGAGAGCAACATCTGATCAAAGCACCAACCAGAGCAGCTCAATATGAAACTATTTCATTTTCCGGAAAACCCTACGGGCATTTATGTCGCCGCAGGCGTTATGCTGCTTGCTAGTGTATTGACGATTGTAGATTTAGGGCTTTCGTCGGGTGTCGTTTCCTTTGTTTTAATCACTGCGGTGTTAGGTGTGGGGCT
>MDTB01100124.1_pt1 | contig 10744 bp, 12 predicted proteins | sample 811161 | NCBI WGS metagenome assembly MDTB01 (sample SAMN05326650, study PRJNA326480) | marine metagenome | isolation source: seawater | place: Mediterranean Sea | collected 2009 | reverse complement strand
TTTAATGGTGTATTTATTAACCGTTGTAATACAGAAGATTGTGATGATTAATTTTATATATCTTGATATTTAAATTTTATTGTATGTTTGATAGATGTTGTTTCGAGAGCATCTAATTCAAATGAGCTTTCAATTAATTCAAGTAACCTGTAACTTTCTTCGCTTACTTCAAGATCTGCCATCATAATTTCAATAGCTAAAATATAGGCCGTTTTTTTTAGATTTGAATTTTCTTCTAAGCTATCTCCTATAAGGTCAACAATGTTTTCAACATTAGGCTCAGATTTAATAACTTCCATACTTTCAATAATTTTTTTTGACAAATGATCGTTATTACTGTTTTCAAATACTGGCAAAGTGGTAAAAAGATAATTAATTACATTTAATTCTTTGTCAGTGATATCACCAGATATCGCAGCCGATAGAGTCATGGTATAAATAAGACTATCAATAGGATCGAGATTATTCATGAGTAAATCTTTAATAGCTGATGCATTAGAAAGCAAGTCTTGGCCTTTTGAGGAGGCAAAAAAAATTTTGGCGCGTATAGAAAATAGTAAAAAAGATATTATTTTTGAAACAGGCTACGGGCCATCAGGCTTACCTCATATTGGAACTTTTGGTGAAGTTGCTAGAACCTCAATGGTAAGATTTGCTCTTAATGTCTTAAATCCAGATTTAAAGTCAAAAATTATATGTTTTTCTGATGATATGGATGGCTTAAGAAAAGTTCCAGATAATATTCCTAATAAAAAAATTCTTGAGGATAATTTAGAAAAGCCTCTCTCAAGTATACCTGATCCATATGGAGAATTTGAAAGTTATGCAGATCACAATAATAATTTATTAAAGAATTTTTTAGATAGGTTTAATTTTGATTATGAATTTATGAGTGCATCAGTGCAATATTCATCAGGAAGTTTTGATGAAACACTTAAAGAGATTTTAAAAAATTACAACTCTATTCAAGATATTATTTTACCAACTCTTGGTGAGGAGAGAAGGAAAACATATTCACCATTCTTACCTATATGCCAAGATACCGGAAAAGTTCTAATGGCTAAGGTCATAGAGGTTGACCAAAAAAATAGCTCTATTCTTTATTTTGATGAATCTAAAGATAAAGAAATAGAAACATCAATTTTATCAGGTAACTGTAAACTTCAATGGAAAGTCGATTGGGCTATGCGGTGGATGGCTTTAGGTGTTGATTATGAAATGGCAGGAAAAGATTTAATAGATTCTGTTACTTTATCAGGAAAAATTTGCAGGGCATTAGATAAAAGGCCCCCTGAAGGTTTTAATTATGAGCTTTTTTTGGATGAGAATGGTGAAAAAATATCCAAGTCTAAAGGTAATGGGATTACAATTGATGAATGGCTTAGATATGCAAGTCCAGAAAGCCTTTCATTATATATGTATCAAAAGCCAAAGAGAGCAAAAAAACTTTCATTTGATGTTATACCGAAGGCGGTTGATGAGTATCAAACATTTCTTGATAAATATAATGATCAGACAAGCATTGAAAAACTTAACAATCCTGTATTTCATATACACAATGGTAGTCCGCTAGTTTTTGAAATACCGATAACATTTTCTTTAATTTTAAATTTAGTTAATGCATCGCAAGCTGATAATACGGAAATATTATGGGGGTTTATAAAAAGTTATATTGGTGAAATATCAGAGGAGTCAAAGGCATATATAGATAGGCTTTTAGAGTATGCAATTTTTTATTTTAATGACTTCATATTACCAAAAAAGAAATTTAGAGAACCTTCAGAAGAAGAATGTAAGTCATTAAATAAGCTACTTGATAAATTGCAAAAACTCGATGAAGATGTTGATTCAGAAACCATACAAACTATTTTCTATGACATAGGAAAAGAAGCTAATTATGAAAGTCTCAGGGAATGGTTTTTGGCCCTTTATCAAATTCTTCTTGGTCAAGATCAGGGACCAAGGCTTGGTTCATTTGTAAAACTTTATGGGATTGATAAAACTTGTACCTTAATTGAAAATGCTTCTTTAAAAAAACTAGTCTAACTCTTTTATAGCTTCTTCAAGATTTTTTTCACCAGATCCGGGCATTAGTGGTTTTGGTTGATTTTCGTCATATTTCCAACCAAGTAGCCACGCAATTTCAAATGTTGAATATATTTTTCCATCATCCGTGGAAAATTTTTCTCTATATATATCAAAAGCTTTTTCTAAGACATCTCTTCTCATGAAGTTTTTCTGCCTTTCATTTAATATATTTGTTTCACCTATATCCTTAATATCATTTAATAGTTTTTTAGGGTTATCATAGATTATTCTGTGTCTATCTATATCGGCAACAGGTAAAGTGAAATTAGCCCTTTGCAAAAGATTCGATAAATCATTTAAGTCTGCAAAAGGACTTATCTTTGGACTAGCGCCTCCTAATATTTGTTCTTCAGCAGACATCAAGCTATATCTCAATTCTTTTAATGTTTCACCGGCAAAGAGGCATCCTATGAAAAGCCCATTTGCATTTAATGATTGGTTGATTTGAAATAAGGTTCCAGGAATATCATTTACAAAATGAAGATTAAAAAAACTTACAAGCAAATCAAGTCCATCTTTTTTTATAGGTAAGAATTCCTCATCGCATATTAAATCAATATTCTCAGATTTATATATGTCTCCTCGAATTAGATTAAATATATTTTTAGATTTTGGTATATGAAGATTTCTAAATCATAGAGCAATTCCATTTTGAAAATCATTTTTAATAAGACTTATTCTATCAAACATCTCATCTGCATATTCATTCAGAAAAAGTTTTGATTCAGGGGGAATATTATCTGATCTTTTTCTATTTACTTGAATTAACTTTCGATCATGTATCATTTTATAATTACCAAAACTCTAAATATACTTTTATTAATCTATCAAATATTTGTTTATTGAAATTTATTTATTATATACCATATAAGTAAGTGGAGAAAAAATTTGAAAATAGATATTTATACTGGCCCAATGTGTCCATATTGTACAAAAGCTAAAGAACTTCTTGAGCAAAAAAATCTCAATTATAATGAATTATATATTGGAGATGATTTCACAATCATGGAAGAGATGCTCGAGAGATCTTCTGGAAAACGATCAGTGCCTCAAATCTTTATTAATGATACTCATGTTGGTGGATATGATGATCTCTATGCTATAGACCGAAATGGAGAGCTTGATAAATTGCTTGAAAGTTAAAAAATTGACAAAATACTCATTAATTCAACTCAATACTGGCTGTAGTCCAGATAAATCATATCAAATTTTAGAGAAATATATAATCAAAGCTGTTTCTAATGGAAGTAAGTTAGTATGCACCCCTGAAACAACTAATATTATGGAAATAAGAAATACTGCATTATTTGAAAAAATTTATACTGAAAGAGAAGACCCTTATTTAGAAAAAATACTCCATTTAGCGAAAGATCTTAATATATGGATTAACATTGGCTCCTGGATTGTTAAGGATAAAAAAAATAAAGCTAGTAATAGAACTTTTCTAATAAATTCAGATGGTTTAATTCATGCTCGTTATAATAAGATTCATTTATTTGATGTTGAAATATCAAAAAAAGAAAAATATTTTGAAAGCAAAACATATTCATCAGGTGATAAGGCTGTGATTACAAAAACTCCTTTTGGCTCTTTTGGACTAACAATTTGCTATGATCTCAGATTCCCTTATCTGTATAGAGATTTAGCTAATAAAGGTGCAGAAATTATTTTTGTTCCTTCTGCTTTCACTTTTGAGACAGGTAAGGCCCACTGGCATGCTCTTCTTCAAGCAAGAGCAATTGAAAATGGGTGCTATATTGTAGCCGCTGCACAAAATGGACTACATGAAAATAAAAGGAAAACTTATGGTCATTCAGTAGTCATTGATCCATGGGGTAAAATTATTGCAGAAAAAAAATCAGGAACTGGTTTATTAAACTTTGAGGTTGATTTACAAAAAGTTAAAAATGCTCGTATAAGAATACCATCTTTAAATGAACAAAAAAAATATAAGATTATAAGTAAATAAAAATGATAAAATACAACTTAAAATGCGATAAAGATCATAATTTTGATGCCTGGTTTTCTGACTCATCAAACTTTGATAAGCAAAATAAAAAAAAACTTGTAGCGTGCCCTCAGTGTAATTCGACAAAAATTGAAAAAAATATTATGGCTCCTAATATTGGAGCAAAAAAACAAAATTATACCAATGCATTAAAAACTAAAAAGAATGTTGAAAAAATTCTTAAAAATGTCCAAAAGCATGTTGAGAAAAATTTTGAATATGTTGGAGATAAGTTTGCTGAAGAGGCAAGGTCAATACATTATGGTAAAAAAGAAGAAAGAGAGATTTATGGTGAAACCACTGTAGAGGAAGCTGTTGATTTAATAGAGGAAGGTGTAAATGTGACACCCATTCCAGGAGTAAGTCCAAAACTTAAGAATTAATTTTGCTTGAAAAACCTAGGTAATTAACTGATAAATCTTTTGATCTACTCCAACTATCTAGAAAGGGATTATATTTCATACCAATAATTTCATCTATTTTTAATCCGTTGCTTGATAAGAAAATCTTTAATTCATCTGGAGTAATAAATTTTGACCAGTCATGGGTGCCTCTTGGTAGCCATCCCAAAATATATTCCACACCAATGATAGCCAAACCATAAGAAATAAAGGTTCTATTTAAAGTTGCAAAAACCATAATTCCATTTGGTGATAAAACCTTATTACAGGATTTTACAAAAAGGCTTACATCTGAAACATGTTCAATTACCTCCATGTTAAGAATAACATCAAATTTTTCTTCAGTTTCTGCTAAATTTTCTACAGTTTCTTGAATATAATTAATTTTAAGATCTTGCTCTTTTGCGTGAACAGACGCAGTTTTAATATTCTTTTCAACAATATCTAAGCCTGTAACTTTTGCACCCAACCTTGCCATTGGTTCAGATAATAGTCCTCCTCCGCAGCCTATATCCAAAAGCTTAATATCCTTGAAAGGTTTTTTTTCACTAAGAGGAATTTTAAAGTGGTTTATTAATTTTTCTCTAATATAAGCAATTCTCGTAGGATTAAATTTATGAAGGGTTTTAAATTTTCCTTCAGGATTCCACCACTCCTCAGCCAACTTAGAGAATTTTTCATACTCATTTGGATCAATTGTTGTTTTTTTATTCTCAATTTCATCAGACACTATTACTTGCTCCTTACTCGCCTATACACTATCTATGTCTCACGCCCAATAGGAAAATCTAATTTTATTATATTTTTTACGATTTTTCAGGTATTTAAATATCTTGGAGATATAAATGTCTAGAATAGTTATGAAATTTGGTGGAACCTCAGTTGGAAGTATTGAGCGCATTAAGCACGTTGCAGAAATTATTAAAGCTGAAGTTGACTCTAAAAATCAAATCGTTGTCGTTCTATCTGCAATGGCTGGCGAAACTGATAAATTGGTGAATTTGACAAAAGAACTTTCAAAAGAGTTTTACCCACCAGATTATGATGTAGTAATTTCAAGCGGAGAACAGGTTAGTGTAGGAGCATTATCAGGCTTGCTAAATTCCTCAGGAATTAAATCGCAATCTTTACTTGGATGGCAAGTACCAATTGTAACAAGCAATGATCATAAGTCATCACGTATTGAAGCAATTTCCTCAAAGGGTATTGTGAGTCTTCTTGAAGAAGACTCTGTAGTAATAATTCCTGGATTTCAGGGTATTAGTCCTGAGGGAAAAATAACAACCTTAGGAAGAGGTGGTTCAGATACTTCTGCTGTGGCAATAGCTGCAGCAATTGATGCTGATTTTTGTGATATTTATACAGATGTTGATGGAGTATATACAACTGATCCCAATAAAGTTCCTAATGCTAAAAGATTGGATAAAATTTCATACGAAGAAATGCTTGAAATGGCGTCTTTAGGGGCAAAGGTCTTACAAACACGGTCAGTTGAAACTGCTATGAATAATGATGTTGTTTTGAGGGTACTTTCGAGCTTTAGTCAAATAGGAGACGAAAAAAAAGGTACATTAGTTTGTTCAGAAGATAGTATTTCTGACAAAAAAATTGTAACTGGCGTTGCTGCCTCAACTAATGATGCAAAATTAACACTTACAGGAATTAAAGATAAACCAGGTGTTGCGGCTGAAATATTAGGAGCGTTAGCTTCAAAAAGTATTAATGTTGATATGATAGTTCAAAATATTTCAAATGATAGAAAAACTACTGACCTAACTTATACTGTTCCTAAGGAGGAATTTGATAAAGCAAAAAACTTAATGAAAGATCTATCTAATAATCTTTCATATGAAAGTTTAATCATTGATTCTAATATTACAAAAATTTCACTGGTTGGAGTTGGTATGAGAAGTAATGCAGGTGTTGCAAGTCAGATGTTCAGGGTATTATCAGAAAATAATATAAATATTGATGTAATTTCTACTTCAGAAATTAAAATCTCAGTTTTAATTAACAAAGAGCAAACTGAAAAAGCACTAAATACATTGCATGAACATTTTGAATTAGGAAAAATTAATTAATCTTTAATTCTAATAAGAGTTATAAATGGAAAAATATTACTGGCGAAGTATTGAGAGAAGAGAGAGTAAACCTATAAAGGTTGGACCATTACCTATAGGTGGAGACTCACCAATTTCTGTTCAGTCTATGACTAATACTAAAACTTCTAATATCAAAGACACTATTAAACAGGTTAAAGAGCTTGAAGAAGCAGGAGCTGATTTAGTCAGAATATCTTGTCCCGATGAAGACTCAACCTCTTCTTTGAGAAAAATAATTAGTAATGTCAAAGTTCCTATTATTGCAGACATTCATTTTCACTATAAAAGAGCTATTGAGGCAGCCGAAGCAGGTGCGTCTTGTATAAGAATTAATCCAGGTAATATAGGAAATGATGCAAGAGTAAAGGAAGTCGTTAAAGCTGCGAAGGATAATGGGTGCGCTATTAGAATTGGAGTTAATGCTGGTTCACTTGAAAAAGACATATTGGAAAAATATGGAAGTCCATGCCCTGAGGCAATGGTTGAAAGTGCTTTAATGCATGAAAAAATTCTTAAGGATCTAGATTTCCATGAATATAAAATATCAGTAAAGGCCTCTGATGTTTTATTGACAGTTGAAGCATACAAACAATTAGCAAAAGAGACAAAAGCACCACTGCATCTTGGAGTTACTGAGGCCGGTGGATTGATGACTGGTTCAATAAAATCATCAATTGGTATTGGACAATTATTAATGCTTGGAATTGGTGATACTATAAGGGTTTCTCTTTCAGCTAATCCTGTTGAGGAGATCAAAGTAGGCTTTAATATTTTAAAAAGTCTTGGATTACGTTATAGAGGCGTAACTATAATTTCCTGTCCTTCATGCGCTCGTCAGGGCTTTGAAGTAATTGATACAGTGAAAGTTCTTGAAGAAAAATTATCACATATTACAGAATCTATAACACTTTCAGTTATAGGTTGTGTAGTTAATGGCCCAGGTGAGGCATTATATACTGATGTTGGTTTTACAGGTGGCGGTAATAATAATGGAATGATTTATTTAAATGGTAAGCAATTATCTAAAACAAATAATGATCAAATGATTGAGAAAATTATCGAGCATGTCGAAAAAAAAGCCACTCAAATAGCTGGTGAAAAAAAAATATGACAATAATTCCAGAAGATAAACTTGATGGCATTATTTTGAAGGGTAAAGAACTTGAGGAACAGCTTGGCCAGGAAAATACTTCCGAAAAGTTTGTTGAATTATCGAAGGAATATTCTGAAATTCAATCTTTATATAATGCCTCAATTGAGTGGAAAAAGTTCTCAAAAGAAATAATTGATTTAAAAAATATTATTGAAGAAGAAACAAGTGACATTGATATGAAAGACCTTGCTCAAGGGGAATTAAAAGATCTTGAAGATAAAATTTCAAAATTAAGCGAGGAAATTAAATTTTTACTATTACCAAAAGATAAAGCAGATTCTAGCGATGTAATTTTAGAGATTAGGGCAGGAACTGGAGGCGATGAGGCTGCATTATTTGCAGGCGATCTCTATAGAATGTACCAAAGATTCTCCGATATTAATGGGTGGAAAACTGATATTATTTCTATTTCTGATGGTGATGTTGGTGGATTTAAAGAAGCCATTCTATCAATTACAGGAAATGGAGTATTTTCAAGATTAAAATTTGAGTCAGGTGTTCATAGAGTACAGAGAGTTCCAACAACTGAATCTAGTGGTCGAGTTCATCCCTCTGCCGCCACTGTCGCAGTCCTTCCTGAGCCAGAAGATGTTGATATTGAGGTAGAAGAAAAAGATATTAGGGTCGATGTTTTTCGTGCTAGTGGACCAGGTGGGCAGTCTGTGAATACAACTGATAGTGCAGTGAGAATAACCCATCTACCTAGTGGCTTAGTTGTTACGCAGCAAGATGAAAAGTCTCAGCATAAGAATAGAGCAAAAGCCATGAAGGTTTTAAGAGCAAGACTTTATGAAGAGGAGAGATTCAAGCAGCAGCAAGAGAGAGCCGCTGATAGAAGTTCACAAGTTGGATCAGGCGATAGATCGGAAAGAATACGTACTTATAATTTTCCACAAGGAAGAGTTACAGACCACAGGATAACATTAACTCTTCATAAACTTGATACCATCCTTGAGGGACAAGATCTTAATATTCTAATAGACGCGCTCACTTCAGAGGAAAAAACCAAACAGCTTCTTGAGGGTTAACTATGTTTTTAAACAAAATTCAAAAAAAAATGTCAAAAAATTTTTTGATCAATGGAATTGAAACTCATGAACTTGATGCAAGAATAATTTTAAAAGAAGTTCTATCTTTCAATGATAAAGATCTAATTTTGAATCAAGATTTTCTTATCTCAAAAAATTTAATAAACAAAATTAATAGTTTTGAGCTAAGAAGAATCAAAGGTGAACCAATAAGTAAAATTTTTAAAAAAAGAGATTTTTATAATTCCACTTTTATAATATCTGAGGATGTACTGGACCCAAGACCTGAGACAGAACTGATTATTGATATTGTTAATGATTTAATTAAAAATAATCATGTTAAAAATATTTTAGATTTAGGAACTGGATCTGGTTGTATTTTATTATCAATATTAAAAGAGCATAAAACAATAATTGGTACTGGAATTGACTTATCAAAAAAAGCTATTGATATAGCTATTAAAAATTCAAGGAAACTATCTTTAGAGAAGCAATCTAATTTTTTTATATCGAATTGGTTGGACTCAATTAATGATACTTATGATTTAATCGTTTCCAATCCACCTTACATACCAAGCACAGATATTGAAAACTTACCTATGGATGTTAAAAATTTTGATCCTATTTTATCTCTTGATGGGGGTAGTGATGGATTAGATTGTTATAGAAAAATTGCTAAGGATCTGAAAAGAGTAATTAATAAAAATGGGGTAATAATTTTAGAAATTGGTTATGATCAGGCCTATAAAGTAATTAAAATTTTTGAATTACTCGATTTTATTTTGGTAAGAAAATATAATGATATTAATGGTTTGGATAGAGTTTTAGTTTTTGAAATAAAAAAAATTAAAAAAAATTAAAAAAAATCTGGATATAAAGCCAATGATAGTGTTAATGTTCTTTCAGTTTTTGTAGTTATACAAAATTATTCTCAGTTAAAGCTAAAATTATTTAAGTTTACTAAGAATTATTTATCAAAAAAAATTAGGATTTTGAATGATTGATTTTTCAATATTTATAATGTGTTATTATGGTTAAACCAAGAAATAACAATAATCGAAGAAGAAACCGAAGACCTGGTGGGGGTAATGGAAATAATTCTGAATCAAATGGCCCTTCCATTAAAGTTAGGGGCTCTTCAAAACAAATCTACGAAAAATATTTATCTTTAGCTCGTGATGCAAGATCTTCTGGCGATACTGTCTTGCAAGAAAGCTATTCTCAACATGCTGAGCATTATGCAAGATTGCTTTTAGAAAGTGGTAAATTTGAAAAGAATGGTAATTCATCCAATTCAAAACCACCATCTGACTATAAAAATGGAGATCAGCCGGAAAGCAAGAATTCAAGTAATGCCCAATCTATCTCTCAAGAAGATAGCCAAGAGAATGTTATTTCTATTCCTGAAGCTGATCAATTAGATGTTGCAGAAAGCTCATAATTATAATATTATATCTAACTTAAATGCTTGATATATTTACATATATTTTTGTATAAATATTTGAGTATTTTTTTGGGGAAAAATTATAAAAAAAAAGGTTTACATTGCCCTCGTAGGTACTTATAAACCGTATTCCGAGCTGTAAAAAGTCGGATTGGTTTTTAACCAATCACATTTAGAAAATTGTTTCTTTTATATTTGCTGGTTTATCTAGCGTAGATCAGTTTTCTCTTTGTGCGCTCTTTGAAATTGTGATTATAAAGAAAGAGAAACGTAGGTGGCGATGTCCAAGCGGATATGCTTCTTTGAAGTGTATCAAATTTATTTGACTCGTCTTTACGTTTCAAACCAACGTACAAGTGTGCTAATTTTATTAGTGCTCTTGTCATATTTTTTGAGATAATAAAGAACAAACGAGTCATTTTAGTTCAAACTTAAGAGTTTGATCCTGGCTCAGAACGAACGTTGGCGGCACGCTTAACACATGCAAGTCGAACGAGAAACCCGAGCTTGCTCGGGTGGA
>MDTB01003458.1_pt1 | contig 10744 bp, 6 predicted proteins | sample 811161 | NCBI WGS metagenome assembly MDTB01 (sample SAMN05326650, study PRJNA326480) | marine metagenome | isolation source: seawater | place: Mediterranean Sea | collected 2009 | reverse complement strand
TTCCTTGGTTCCATCGTTAATGATTGGACCCACTACACGCCCACGGTTAAACGGAGCCGGAATCGGTACATCCCCACCTAGTAGGTCATGGTAACCTTGACGAATTTTGACTTGAAATTCATCGGTTTCAAAATACTCCGTATCATCTGTTCGTGAAGAAATGGAAAGCTTTAGTGTCCCATCAGATATACGATTCAGAGCCATTTCTGGATCACAATCTACCCAGATGCAGAGGTCCGGTATCATGGCAGCCGCATTCATATTAGCGACCTCTTCTACGCCAAGATCACCCACCACTCCTTGATACACCAAGGAAGAATGAACATTCCTTTCGCTGACCACTGCATGGCCTTGGCTTAGACGAGGCCGGATCCAAGTGTGTGAATGGTCCATTCTATCCGCTGCAAAGTAAACGGCTTCACGAACTGGACCCGCATCACCAGTTCGAACCGCTTCTACTGCCAACAGACCCAACTCAGCATCTCTCCTAGGCTCAGCGGTGACATCAATCCCCGAGAATGTGAATTCTTGATGCAATATTTCTGCAATCATTTGTGTTGCGAGACCCTTCCCTGAGCCATCGCCACCTTCCACGGTAATGAGGTACATCTTCGTCCCTCACTCATAGTCATCTGTATCTTCAAAATGACGTTTTGTCGCTGAGAGCATGCCCATACCAACAAGGATGAGAAGAGGGCCGATGAAAATTCCACCACGACTGAATAATGCAAGACCGCAAAGATACTGAGTTCTGCGATAGTGCTTACCCCTACGTGCTTCCGTGGCCCCTACAAATCCAAATAGTGCAGATACAATGGTCAAAGATGCCACGACAGAAGCCAAAAGAACTGCTGTTTCGAGATTGGTATCTTTCCGTAAATCCTCCTCAATTGGTTCCCCTTCCCCTGGTGTTAGAGTCAAGGAGAGAACTGCTTGATCTCCAGGGATAAACGTGGTACGAACGACTCTGTGACCCTCCTCACTGATCTTCAAAATGAATGAATCTTGAGGGACATTTTCCATCGAAAAACGGCCATCTCGATCGGTAAACGCACTGTGACTGGTCGGCTCATCATCCATATTTAGCAATAAAATTCTAACCCCTTCCACTGGGTCCCCCCCTGTGTAGTTTTCATCATCTAAAGCGGACAATAGCTGCCCATTGACGGTTGCCGTATTATCATCGGCAAACAATGGATTCTCCAGAACATCTTGAGGGTCGGCAGCAAAGAGCAGGATACCAAACCAGAGACCCAATAATGAGCCTGCGACAATCATCCCAATTGCCACATTTAGTGTCCACTCGAGCGCATCTTCAGTGGATTCCCTGTAGACAGCTGACTCCACTTCTTGATCCGCATCGATTCGAACGACCAAGTCATCTTCATCACTCATGGCAAGCCCCCCTCAGGAGGTGGGTGAACTCCACCGTCCTTCAATTTCATGGCCCACAGAGCAATGAGAAGGAACATCATTGAGGCTAAAACTACATTCGAAAATACAGAATCAATCTCAGTTACCATGGCTTCTTCAGATTGTTCAACCAATTCAGGTTCAGGAAAACGTTCAGGTTCATCGAAAGAGATGTTGTACATCTTCGACCAGTACTTTCCTGTAATCCAAAGAGAATTTGTGGAGGTGTCATGCGCAATGCCGTTCAACACTTCGCCACCCTCTGTCTTCAAACCACTGGCGTTAATGTTCCAAACGACAACACCAGATGACAAATCAATGCCAACAATCTGTTCTGTTTGGTAGACATTTGCCAATAACAACCCGTCATACATTTCGAGTTCGTTCAATTGGCCGAGTGATTCATTGTTCAACGTAACATCGAGAGTTGATTCCACTTCGAATGTTGTAGCATTTCTAAATTGCAAAACATCTGAACCATCAGACATTATCAACTGATTACCATCGTATGCCAATCCCCATCCCTGTCCTTCATAGTTGTAGGTTTGTACCACTTCGAAAGTTTCCACATCATATCGATATGCAATACCTTGTTTCCATGTGAGTTGGAAAATTTGGTCATCGACAAATGTGATGCCTTCACCAAATTCATCTTCACTCAAATTGACAGATCGGATTACTTCCCCTGTGGACAGATTCACTTCTCTGAGAGACGATTCCCCATAGACTCCTGTAGATTCAAACAGACGACCTTCGTAAAATTCCAACCCTTGGGTATAGGCTTGAGAATCGTGACTGACATTCTCGTTGACCACCACCACCAATGATTCGGCCCGGACAAAGGCTGATTCATCACCTTGTGCACCGATTACCGAAGAAAAATTGACAAGAAAAAGGGCACAACAAATCACCGCGAGAAGGTGTCGGCCCCTGAGCATGTGTGAACAATGCTCCACCTTGTGTTAAATACCTGCTCGGTCCAAGTCAACGCGGGAACACGTAGTGTTTCCGCGAGGTGTGCTAATGTCCGCTGGTAATCGAAGAGTGAGTCTGCTGTTGGTTTCATTGATGATTTTCGCCTCTTGGGTACCCTTGGCGACAGCAGATGATAACCAGTCTCAAGGAGGCGATTCACCTGTTGTCTATGCTTACGATCTTGAGAGTTTTGTGGCCGAAGATAATGGAAGGCCGTATCTTTTCGCTGGCGACGAGGACGAACTGATTTTCAGCGCAACACGGCACTTGAAGCAAGAGTGGGCAGCGGATGGATACCCTGGGTTGGTGATGCCATTCGAAGAATCCAATAGTGCAAGAACATCAGGTAGAGCCTGTGAAAATGCATGGACAACTGGACAAACAGGTACTGTGCAGACGACTGGAGGGCAAATTCAGGTATCCGCCATGCACGTGACTGCAAATTCTGTGGTTCTGATTGAAAATGGACAGTCGGTATCCTCAACCACACTGAACAATATCGGTTCGACCTGGGAGACGACAATCTTCCCCACCAATACCAATTATTTCGGCAGTGCACCAGATGTAGACAACAATTGTCAGATTGAAATCGTGATTTACGCCATTGATGGAGGTGCAAATATTGGAGGATATTTCATGCCAGGGATGTCATCGGTCCGTGAAATCATCTACGTAGACATCGATGATCTCTCGTGGCGTAATACCATTTTGGCCCACGAATTTGAGCACTTGCTCCACAATGCACGCGACCCATTTGAATATGCGTGGATTGATGAAGGAAATGCAGACATGGCGGCTTTCCTTTGCTTTGGGGCCTCAAACACCATCATTGGTCATGCCAATCAGTGGACGACAAACGCAAGTGCATCCGTTCGCTGGTGGAACCAGCGATTGGCCGACTATGGTGCAGGATTCATGTTTATGCTATTTTTAGCGGACAATCTGGGTGGAGGTTCAGCGATTCGACAATTGGTCGGCGACTCACTGACTGGAGGGGCGGGAATCGTCGACCTAGCCCAAACCCTTGGCCCATCTGGAACACCGATTGGCACCACGATGTCAGATATTTTTGCGAATTTTACAGCATCTGTGACCATCGACCACGGCACACAGTCTGAATTTGGGCTTGACAATATCGACATGTACGAATCATGTGGTGGTAATCAGTTCTGTAGGCTGCAATTGTCCGGCTCCAACTTGAATTGGGGTAGTATGTGGCAATCGGGAACACTCGACATTGAAGGTTGGGGCGTGCATGCATTCCGCTTCAAAGACGGAACTGGTGCACCGTTGAATATCATGATTCAGCCAAGCGAACTGGGTTTTGCTGCAACTGCACTTTCTCATGATGCCGCAGCAGGAACGTGGTCCATGGAGCAATTACGATTTGACCCCATGACCGGGATTGGCACTGCATTGATCCCAAGCTTCGGTAACGTAACAGACGACGTATATCTCATCGTCTGGTACGAAAGTGCTGTTGACGATTGTGATTACACTAGTCCCAATTGTAATTTCGCTGGTGGGACCGAATATCCGATTGCTACATTCGATGTCATGGCCGGATTGATTACCCAACCAGCGCAAATCTCAGTTGCACAAGAATTCACTACCGATCGAGACGAAGATGGTGATGTTGACACTGTCGAAGCTACGGTTGAAGTTACATCTTCAGCGTTCTACGAGGTCTTGGATATTGAGGTCAGGGCATTTGAACAAAATACATTACACGACAGTTTGTCATTCTCTCTAGAAGCAGGGAACAGCGTCCCTGTGAACCAAACTGTCTGGTTCACACCCCCATGGGATGGAGATTGGTCACTCAGCTTCACCATGCGAAACCAAATCGGTGAAATCGTTGATGAAGCATTGACTCTGCCTCTGAATCTTACCAATATGGCCCCTGTTGCCGTTGGCGGAGCTGCTTCCAATGCAACACAAACATGGTTGCCACTCCAGTTCTTTGGAGCAGGGTACGATTTGTGGGGACTTGGTTTGACCAATGAGTCATTTACCCATAATGAAACACCTATTGGTTACAATTGGAATTTCGGCGATGGTTTGGCTGGTTCAGGGCTCAAAGACCCGTTACGATCATGGCAAAGCCCCGGCACGTACAATGTCACTCTAACTGTCATCGACCAAGGTAGTGCAGTCAGTACACCCCAACAGTGGGTCATCAGTGTCAACGATACTCAGCCACCGATTCCGAAGATTGATGTCGGGTCACCGCCATCTGCCATTACCGACCCCTACACGTTGTTGACATCTCAACGAGTACAATTCTCCGCTGCACGAAGCGAAGATAACGTGCCGCTGAATCAATTGACATTCACCTGGGACTTTGGGGACGGGACAATTGTTAGTGGACAGGGTTTGTATGAGGTGTCACACGAATGGGCAGTTGGTTCAGCCAACGGTACCGAGTACATCCTGACTCTGTTTGTTGACGATGGCACACATTTGACCAACATGACTGTGTCGATTTTGATTCAAAACCGGGTCCCTCGGCAGATTTGGAGTGAAGATTTGCAAACTACGACTTTGACTCCTTTGAGCCTCCCGACGGTTTTCACGGATGACGACGGAACCATCGTCGACACAGATTGGTGGTTTGATGAGAACGTCAACTTAGACGGTGGTATCGTCACACTATCCTCGCCATTCACTCAGAATTACAGTGACATTGCCAACCCCTTGGCTGCTTGGTCGACCCCGGGTTGGAAGAATATCACTGTATTTGCTACAGACGATGCGGGCAACGTGTCCGTGGCTACACTCCATGTAGAAGTGTTGAACCAACGCCCTGTTGCCATTTTCCCGCGCCCAACAGATGGTACAACGAATACGATGTACACATTCTTGTCGTCGTCCTTTGACCCAGATGGCAATTCAGGCAACATGACGCACAATTGGACCATCACTGGGATTGATCAAAATATGAGTAACAACCAAGTAAATCACATGTTTACTGAACCAGGAGTATACACAGTGACCTTGGTTGTCACCGATGAGAGAGGGTTAGAATCACTACCAAAAAGTTACACAGTTCACATTGAAAACCCCCTACCTAAGCCTGTTCTTTCTGTTCATGAGGCTTGGCTAAATGGATCTGCCATCACCGTCCCAGGACAGGATTTGTCAGTCTACAACTGGCGTACATCATTCACCGAGAGTGGCGACATTTTCGTCGCACCCGGGACTGTTTTACGATTTTCTTCAGAGGGTTCACGTGACATGGACCTCGCATTCGATGGGATGCAAAATTCTGACCAAAATTCACCCGATTGGAATGGAATTGTTGAAACCACTTGGGATTGGGGAGATGCTTCACCCCCTTCCAACCAGATTGATGCTTGGCATATTTTCGAGCAAACTGGATATTACACTGTGACACTGACCGTCCGCGATGGATATGGAACAGGAGATAGCAATTCAACTACGATTGGCATTTGGGTATCCGGGGCCCCCACGATCATTACTGAGGCCTTGGTTGCGGAGAATTCGGCATTTAGTGGCGCACTCAATAGTCTGAGGGCTACAGCCACAGATTCAGACATGGATTCGGGAATGCTTGCTTGGCGTGATGATGATGTATTGGTAGACAGTGACAATGATGGAATTCCAAACAATGATCGAGATACTGAACTCAATACGCAACTCAGCTATGCTTGGGACCTAGATGATAGCATCGATGCAGATGAAAATGGAAACTTCAACGATGACTGGGTGATGGACGAAGAATTCCCTGGACGAATCGATGCACTATGGAACGAAACTGGAGAATATGTGGTTAGACTCAAGGTTTGTGACGACACATTGGTTTGTACGATTGAAACATTTGAGATTACAGTCAGAGATGCTGATTCAGAAGATGAGGCATTGGGTGACCTCTCTTGGAAAGATTTGCTACCCTCTACCGATTCGGGAAGTTTGTACATCATCATCCTCATCGCACTCGTCTTGGCGCTAGGTTGGTTTGTGATGCGCGAACCTGAAGAAATTGAGGTTGAAGCCGATCAAGCCGCCAGTACATACGACGTGACTGAAGTACACACTGAAGGGGGCATCTTAGGCATGGACCAACACGCGCCACCACCCAAACCATCCCACTTGGCAAGGGATGACCGACGCAGCAAGGATTCAGGTTATGTGCGGCCTGTGACCAGCAGACGTCGGCGGTGAGTATGGTGACATCCTGGAGACACTTGGGTTCCATCTTTGTAATCTCCATTCTCATGGCACCTCTCCTGACTGCAATTGGATACGAGGTCGCCCCTGTTGCATCTGCACAGGTAAGTTGTAACCAGCTGTATGAAGATGGTGTGATTGACACGAATACTGTCGAAGAGTTTCAGATGATCGATGAAGGAACGTCCAACATGGATGATGACAAAAGGGGCGAAGAGGATGATTGGGGGTTGTTTAATTCACCAACAATTGGATTGGAGTGGGACGAGTTATGTCCATTGAGGAATTCATTTACCACATCATTTGAGCTGTATAATGACTCAGCTGTTGGTGTTAGAATCAATATGGTGACCGGTTGGAAATACACATTTTCAGTGGACTTACAACCATTAAATGGGTCTGAGGAACGGCCGGTTGCAGATGTGTATCTATTGCAGGAAAACGAATTCAAACCACAGGAATTTTGGGACTTCGGCATGTACTACACTTGGGATTATACATCTCGCCATACTGATGACGAGTGGAGAGATGATTTTGCCACATCATCACCCAACGCCCAGAATATGTTTTTGTGGGGTGCATTCAGAGATGTGCATTCGTATGAAAAATTGAATAAAGTCGATTTTTCAGTAGCATTAGATCATCCTGAAGAAAGTACTTGCTGGATATTTGATGACTGTGTGGGGACACCGGAAACCATGCTGTTGGTTGTCGACACATGGGACAATATTCGTGTATACGATGCTGCACCACCAGGGGTCAATTACAGTGTTGATTTGACCGTCGAAGTCGAAGAGCGATTGTCCTTGCCGAATTGGACCGTGAAATGCTTCTGCTGTGGAGGGTTAATCAGTATTCTAGCGGCACCATTCATCGTTCACAAGCAGTATATGAAAGCAGGAAATGTATCCCTTGAGGTGGCTACTACAGATATGATGCCACATCTTGATACGGCAGCCGAGGAGCAAATAACTCCACACGCTCCACTTCAAGAATAGGTGTATTACTCGTACTCCAAAACACCCCAAGCGATTCGCAAGTCATTGATGTTGACTTGTCCACGCTTGACCAAACCATAGTCACGGTCGAGGGTAGTGTAGACCAATGCTTGCTTGAGCATTGGAGCATGAATGCGCGTCCAATCTCCACCTGGACCGTGTCCCATTAATGCCACTTGAACTTCAGAATCGGCAAGCAACTCTGCAGCCTCAAAAATGAACAAACTATTGGAGTGGACAACATTCATGTAGCAACATTTGATGATGTCACCTGCACTCGAATTGTCATTGACAAAGTCGACGATTTCATCCGCTGAAGAAGCAGGATTTAGGTGACTTGAAGCGACTACTGAGGTGGTATCCCCACAGGAATCCATCAATGCCTTACGTGCTTTCTTATCGATTGCAATTTCCAAATCGATCCATGTAACACCGCTGTCAATTGCAGCCTGTAGAATACTGACTCTCGCATCTTCAGCACCATAGAAATGCCCCCCTTCATCCGAAGAACGGCATGTAAAAACGACTGGAATTTGTATGCCTTGTTTCAAATCCTCAATCGATTTTGCCACATCGATGTCCTCGATGGGGCGTTTCTCCATGATTGGTGGTTGCTTTTCTGTGGTCTCTTCTCCGTCAGCATTGGTCACCACAATAGGCTCAACTTCGATACGATTAACGTAGAGATTGTCGAAGCGAACTTCAACCATATCTGCACCTGCTGCAGTGGCACGACTGGCATCACGAATCATGTCACCAACACTGTGTCCTCGCAGGGTTGCGCAGATCAACGACTCGGTCATCGAGGCGGCGATTCGCACCTCCGGTTTAATCGTATTGAGGGAGACCTTGGAAATAAGGTGACAAAAACAGGCCCGATTTTGTCAAATTTTGAGGTTAAAATCCAGGCCTTTTTGTGTGCCCAAATATGCTACATAAACCGTGTCCTCCGGACTACCAGAGCGAATCATTCAATAACCCCGATAACCCACGTTGAGACATGTGATGAGGACCCCCTATAGGGGTCCTCAGAATATGTGCCAAGGGGAGTTGGTGAATTGAGCGAGAGCGATTACAAAGCAGACAGTATCCAGGTCCTCGAAGGACTAGAAGCAGTTCGGAAACGACCAGGCATGTACTTGGGCGACCCTCACGATGGGTCTGCCTTGCACCACTGCATATGGGAAGTCGTCGACAATGCAGTTGACGAACACCTGGCAGGCCATTGTAACTCTATCGAAATTGTCTTGCAAACTGATGGGTCTGTGACCATTGTCGATCACGGCAGAGGGATTCCTGTTGGCATACACTCAGAATATGGGATTAGTGCGGCTGAAGTCATCATGACAAAACTCCATGCTGGCGGAAAGTTCGACAATTCATCATACAAGGTATCCGGCGGATTACACGGAGTAGGAGTATCTGCAGTGAATGCAGTATCCGAGTGGCTCAAAATGACCATCCAGCGAGATGGGAAAATGTATGAGCAGAATTACGTCCGCGGTGAACCACAGGATTCACTGACCGAAATCGGGGCAAGTGATTCCACGGGGACAGCGATTACATTCAAGCCCGACCTAGGCATATTCACAACCGTCACTGAATTTGATTATGATATCCTCAATACACGTTTGCGTGAAACAGCATTCCTCAATGCTGGATTGAAAATCACAATTGTTGATCAGCGAGGTGATACGCAGGAGATCGTTGAACACCAGTATGACGGTGGCATCTCGGAATTTGTAAAACAATTGAATGAGCGGAGGAACCCCATCCACCCAGATGTAGTCCACATTAAGGGCATGCGTGAAATTGAAGCTGGAGAAATCCATGTCGAATTGGCCATGCAATGGTCCGATGCCTACAATGAAGCCATCCAATGTTACACCAACATCATCCGTAACAGAGATGGAGGTACACATCTATCGGGTCTGCGAAGTGCCCTGACTGGAAGCGTCAACCGATACGCAAAGACGCGTAATCTGCTCAAAAACGTCGACAAGTTGTCTGGCGACGATGTACGAGAGGGAATTGCAGTCGTCATCAGTGTCAAGCACCCTGACCCCTCATTCTCTAGTCAAACCAAGGATAAGTTGGTGTCCAACGAAGTTGCAGGGATTGTTGAAAGCATTGTCAATGAAAAACTCGCTGAACATTTCGAAGAGAACCCATCTGTTGCGAAAATGGTCATCGACAAGGCCGTCCTCGCCAGTAAGGCCCGAGAAGCAGCAAGAAAAGCTCGTGACCTGACTCGTAGAAAGGGAGTCTTGGAAGGTGGCGGACTACCAGGAAAGTTGGCTGATTGCCAAAGTCGAAAACCGGAAGAGTGTGAAATTTACATTGTCGAGGGTGATTCTGCGGGCGGTTCTGCAAAGACGGGGCGGGACCGTCGAACTCAGGCCATCCTCCCACTCCGGGGTAAAATTCTGAACGTTGAGCGCCAATTGAGAAATCAGGCCAAGGTCTACCAAAATAATGAGATTCAGACCATGATCAAAGCACTAGGCGCAGGTGTTGGCAACCCCCCCGAATTGGCTGAAGGTGAAGAAAGTCTAGCCGACCAAGAGACATTCTTCAACGTCGAAAAGTTACGCTATGGAAAAATTATCATTATGACGGACGCTGACGTCGATGGCGCCCACATTCGAACTCTAATTCTTACATTCATGTGGCGATTCATGCGCCCCGCAATTGAATCAGGAAATGTGTTCATCGCTCAACCTCCACTGTACATGGTCACCCGAGGCCGGACCTCGAGATACGCATATTCGGATCCCGAACGAGATGCGATCATTGAAGAATTCAAGGAGGAAAATCCAGAGGCGAAAGTTGGCATCCAACGATACAAAGGTCTTGGTGAAATGAATCCTGACCAATTGTGGGTTACAACAATGGATCCTGAACACCGCACGTTGCTGAAAGTGACGGCCAATGATTTCAGCGATGACGGAGAAACTTCGTCATTGTTCCAGACCCTGATGGGAGAAGATGTGCCCGACCGACGCGCGTTTATCGAACTACATGCTGCTGAAGCGAATGTTGATGTGTGAGGTGATTGAAGATGAGTGATGAAGAAGAATCCAATAACCCAACTGACAACCAGGTTCGACATACTGTCGACCAAGAAATGCGTACATCGTACATCAATTACGCCATGTCTGTCATCA
>MDTB01123362.1_pt1 | contig 10745 bp, 11 predicted proteins | sample 811161 | NCBI WGS metagenome assembly MDTB01 (sample SAMN05326650, study PRJNA326480) | marine metagenome | isolation source: seawater | place: Mediterranean Sea | collected 2009 | reverse complement strand
TACATCTAATAATGGAAAAAGAATAGTACAATGGCAAGATGAATATGGAAATAATATGCGAGTAGCATTTGCTGAAACTAGAGATGGTTGGCATATAGAGTCAACAGAAACTGGTTGTATAGGTTGTGATTTAGGAGATGAATCTGATTCTATGTCATATCATTGTAGAGCATGTAAAGACGAATCTAGATCAAGATATTAATAATATAAATTAATATATAAATTATTAAATATAATAATATATATATGAAGTTAGAGGAGTATTTATATAATCTAATACCAATAATAATAATAAGTTTATTATTTAAACAATATGTTGCGCCATATATTGTAGATGATGAAAGTTATTTAGTAAAGAAATTTTTATATAATGAAAATTATTCTAGTACAAAACCATATTTATGGATATATGTGCCGTTAGATATAAATAGTAGAAGATGGAATACATTTAATGAACGAAATTCATTAAACATAAGTCAGCCTTATATAGAGTATTGTATAAAATCTTTAATATCAAAGAATAAAGAAGTATTTAATATATGTGTAATAACAGATAATGATTTAAAAGATATTATTCCAAATTGGACATTTAATATGAATGAGTTAAGTGATCCAATTAAAGAACGAGTAAGAAGATTAGCGCAAGTAGAATTAATAAATTATTATGGAGGAATAGTTGTACCACCTAGTTTTTTATGTTTAAAAAATTTAAGAAAATTATATGGACAAACAGAATATGAGTCATATTATGTAGAATGTGGTACAAATGATATAATAATAGGAGGAAAAAGAAATAATAAAGATTTAAAAAATTATATATCAACATTAAATATTTATATATCGGATATGAGTAATGAACCAGAATTCAAAAATTTATTAAATGTAGCATTAGAAAAAAATATAACAAAATTAGATCCAAAGGAATTTGGTTTAAGAACAGTAGATAATATACCGGTAACTACAGGAGATTTATTAAGTGACAAATGTTTAAATTTATCTGATGAGATATTTGGACTATATATTCCTCGTGAAAAATTATTAAATGATAAACAAAGTGAATGGTTTACGGTAATATCAGTAGATGAAATAAAAAAGAGTAATTTATATATAGCAAGGTACTTCCATTGAGGGGGGGAACCATATTGAGGGAACCAAGGTTCCCCCAAACCCCCTCCTTTGTTTCTTTTACATTGATGAACATTAAAAACGCCGATTTATTTAAACATTTTTACAATATTTTTCTTTAAATTTTTGCTGTAATTTTATAATACTATTTTTTCCTCTTATCCACTCGCTTTCCCATATGCTGATATATTCGTATCCCTGCTCTTGACAAAAACGTTGTTTTTCTAATGTGTTTTGGTATAGTTCTCCAAAAGTAGTTTTTGTAACTGGATTCATTTCTTCTTCGTTGAATAATTTGGGATTACCATGATAGAAATCGCCGTGATATTCTAAAATCATTTTTTTACTCTCACTATATCCATCTGCGTGATATCTACTATTTGGAATTGAATATTCGCCATTATTATTATTAATGGCGTGTATAATATCTGGAATAGACATTATCATATAATTCAACCATTCTATTTGTCCTTGTGAATAGTTTTTTGCAAATTTAGATGAATCCCAAGTATATTCAGGATATACCGACATTACAAATAATTTGGGAGAACCTTTATATTTCTTTGATAATAAACCGCATCCATAATTATTGACTATGAGTGTTTGTGTTATGTTATACCAATCATCCATATTTTTATAACCCAATGTTTCTCCTAACCACTTCGCGTATATTCTGTGATTTTCTATAGTATTCCAATATCTATTTGAAGCCACACCAAACTTCCAAGGTAACCATTCAACATCAGGATATACCGACATTACAAATAATTTGGGAGAACCTTTATATTTACTTGATAATAAACCGCATCCATAATTATCGTGGATGAGTGTTTGTGTTATGTTATACCAATCATCCATATTTTTATAACCCAATATTTCTCCTAACCACTTCGCATATATTTTGTGATTTTCTATTTTTTTCCATGTTCCACGTATTACTTTCCCATTTTTGATTAAACTCATAAAATCATTTGAAATCATATCTGATGATGATTGTTGTGTTATCATTCTTACATAAAGTAGTTATTATGTATTTAAGTCAATTTTGAATTTTATAAAAGAGTAGGGTTAATGAAATATCTAAAGGTATGTGATGTGATTAATAATTTTCATAAAATTTACCACAATATTAACTGAGGAGGGTGTTTGAGGGAACCTAGGTTCCCTCATGGGGTTCCCTCAAGAGGTTCCCTCACTAGTAGTATATATTTTATATGAAATAACATATGTAGAATGATCATATTTAAGTTCAGAAACATATGTAAAAGAGAAGTGATTAGATATTTGTCTAATAACAGTACAAAGTCTTTTATAATTGAATGGTCTATTAATAAAATATTGTTTGCTTTTAGGATAACAAATAGAAATATCTAGAATAAAGGCATCAAGACTATTATTATAATTAGCTTTTTTATATGAATCAGGGGTAATATAAAAGTATGTATCAGTTTTATAAATAGCTATATTATTTAAAAAATTAATAAATGTTTCTTTAGATAAATTAGATTTTGATAAATTTAATTTCATTTATATAGAGTAATACATAAAAAAATGAAATTAAATTTATGTAGAATTAAATAAATTAAATATTTCATTTGTAAAAAAAGATAGTTCAATAGTATCTTCATGAAGATTATTAAAAATAATAATATATTTACTAATAATTTGAATAATATTATATTTTAGCATATCATCAAGATCTGTATTTGAATTTTTAATGAAATAAAAGAATTCAAATAAAATATCAATAACAGAAACACCAGAATCAGATATATTATCTAATATATCAATAGCGTTAATAAGATCAGAATTTTGAATATATTGAATATAAAGATTAAAATTTTTAAAATTAATAGAAGTAATAAGTTCATAAATATTATTTTTATCAACTTTATAATTGAAAATTTTAATTTTTTGTAATGTATTTAATAAAATTTTATAAGATGAATTAGAACTATGAATTAATAATGGAATAAGATCAGAATCAATATCAATATTTTCATTAGTGATAATATTATTGGTAATATTTAATAATTTATCATAAGTAGGAGAATAAATAGTAATAAAAATCATTCTAGATTTAAGACCATTAAAAACCTTTAATGTATTAATACAACTAGCAATACAGATAACATTATTTCCATATTTATTAAGACAATTAGCTATAACTTGTTGACTAACATCACTAAATTCATCAATATCATCAATAGCTATAATTTTTTTTTTATTTAAACTAGAAGATGCTGTTTGACAAAAAGTTTTAACGTTATTTCTACAAAATTGTATACCCTGGTCTTTTAAATTATTAATAAATAATATATTAGGATCATCATATATATTAGTAGAATTATTAAAATAATTTTGTATAAATTTAAATAATAAAGTAGTTTTTCCAGTAGAATATGTACCATTAATAAGTATGTTAACATCACAATTATTTAAAATATTATAATTATCTAGAGAAAAGTCTTGAAAAACCTTAGGAGAATATTTATTTAAGAAGCATTCAACCATAATTAATTCATATAAAAGTAGAATAAGTTTTATATTTATATATTATTAATGAATTATTATGAAATATTAGGAGTACCAATAAATGCTAGTCAAGAAGAGATTAAACGAAAATATAGAAACTTACAATTACAATATCATCCAGATAAAGATAATAATTTATCAAGAGGAAAATATGAAGAAATATGTGAAGCATATCAAGTATTATGTAAAAAAGAAAGTAGATTAGAATATGATAATAAATTAAATAATAAATTAGTAGTATCATCTGATAATATTATAAATTATAATAATACAAATAGTAATAATAATAGAATGAATGAAAATATAGGAGAAAAATTTATAGAAAATTTTATAGAGAAAATATTTAATCCAGAAAAATCAAATAATCAAGCCATAGATAAAAATAATATATTAATGAATATGTTAGATGATGCTATGTCATCAATTCAAAATAGTGACATAAATTTTGGATTAGATTATCATATAGAAGAAATAGTAAAATCAATAAGTATAACTTATGAAGAATCATATATGGGATGTGTAAAAAATATAAAAATAGATAGAGAAGTTAGTTATATTGGTAATGATAAAAAAACACATAAATTAGTTGAAGATGAATTAATTTATATAAATATACCAGTTGGTATAGATGATGGTGAAATAATAACATTAAAACATAAAGGAAATATATTTGGAAAATTAAAAGGAGATGTAAAAATAATTATAAAATTAAAAAAACATGAGATATTTGATAGAGAAGGTTTAGATTTAATATTGAATAAAAATATAAGTTTAGTTGAAGCATTAAGTGGTATGAAAGTACAAATTATACATTTAAACAATAAAAAGTATAATTTTACTACTGAAGACAAGATAATTCAACCTAATTCAATAGAAGAAATAAAAGAATTAGGATTTAAAAGAGAGGATATGTCATATATAGGAAGATTATTAATAAAATTTAATGTAAATATACCAGAAAAATTAACATTAGAACAACGAAAAGAAATATGTAATATAATAATTTAAATAATTTAATAATTTAAATAATTTAATTTAAATATCTTATATCCATCTACATAATGTGTAAGCGATGTAATAACATAATTATCATATTTTGTTTATTTGTTAATTATCATATACGTCATTTGCAAGAGTATAATGATTAAGAGATAAATCGTTAAAATCATCAAGAGTAGTGTAACTATTTTTAATAGCTTGAATCTCTCTAGAATTTGATCTAAAGTTACTGTTTAGATCATTAAATGAGCTAAGAAAACTAGATTGTCTTTTCTTATATGGAATTATATTTCCGCTGTTAATGTCAGTAAAGTATGTTTTACATGCTTCTACAGTAGTATCATAATCATAACTAGGAGAATTGATGGTTGGTAAAGTAGTACCTTCATTTTTTGTTGGAGGTATACAGACAAATTGAACACCATTAATATATGCTAAATTGACTGATTGCTGAATATCATCATCATATCCTCTAGCATTAAATGTATCTTGTTGTGTTTTTGTATAGTTAAGTAGTGGTGCGTATAGACCAAACCTGGTTACAACATTAAAAGCAGAATATTTTAGATCATTTTCTTTAATAAAATAATGAGTACTAAAGTTATTTGATACTAATGGTATATTATCATATGTACCTAGAGTTACATAAATTTTCTTTGTTCCAAATACATTAGAAAAAGAGGCATCTTCATGTTGTTTTCTATAATTAGTAATTCCTTCTAATTTTTCTATTATTTTTCCCATCTGATTTTCTTGTTTAGGACTTAAACAGGTAACACATAAATATACAAGATCGAAATTTCTGCTGTCGTTGTCGATAAAAGCGGCGCGGAATTTATTTACAACACTTGAAAAAGTGTATTTTATACTTCTAGTAGAAATAGTATTCATACCAGCACTATCTTTATAAGGAAAAACACAATAAGGGACGTCACTATTAAGTGGATATTCAACATAAAAATGAAAACCTCTAAAACCAAGATCATATAAATTAGTAAAACATGAAATAGCTCCATTATTTTCGTTGTTAAAATCAAACCCACTACTGCGACCGAAAGGTTCATCAGCAACAGGAACAGCAATATCTAATGTTTTAGTATTATTTGTATCATTATCTATACTACCAACACTATCTGTAAAATCTTCAATAATATTATTTTTAAAAATACTACTACAATATATAGCTAATAAAAGTATAATAAATAATATAAATAAATTAATAAAATTTTGAATATTTTTAAATTTAAATAAATATGTTAATAAAGATATGATGCCTAAAAAAAATAATGAAGATAAACCATAATAAAATGTTTTATTATATTCATGAATATTCATAATTTACTATATATATATATAAAATGATATTTTTATGAAATCTTAATCTAAATCTAATTTATTTATATATATATAAATGCCAGGTGGTTTATTAAATTTAATAACTTCAAAAGATGATAATATAATATTAAATGGAAATCCTCAAAAAACATTTTTTAAGAATGTATATTTGAAATATACTAATTTTGGGTTACAAAAATTTAGAATAGATTATAAAGGTTTAAGATCATTAAGAATGAATGAACCATCATATTTTAATTTTAAGATACCTAGACATGGTGATTTACTTATGGATACATATGTTGTAATAAATTTACCAGATATATGGAGTCCATTAGAAGGTATATATACAGATAATCCACGTGAATATAAATTTCAATGGATAAAAAATATAGGTACAGAAATGATAGAAGAAATAGAAATAACATCAAATGGACAGACATTACAAAAATTTTCAGGAACATATATAAATTTATTATCACATCGAGATTTTTCATCAAAGAAATTTAATTTTGATGCAATGACTGGAAATATACCAGAATTATATGATCCATCACACTATTATGGAGGTGTATATCCAAATGCTATATTTAATACAAATAATCCAACAGTAAGTGCTCAACCATCTATAAATGGTAAAACATTATATGTGCCAATACCAGCTTGGTTTACATTAAATAGTCAACAAGCATTACCACTAGTATGTTTACAATATTGTGAAATACATATAAATATTAAATTTAGACCAGTACGTGAATTATTTACAATATGTGATGTAACAGATACAAGTATGAATAGAATACAACCAAATTTTAATGAGAGTAAACATCAGTTTTATAGATTTATACAAGCACCAGAAGATTTAAGTAATAATTATTTAAATAAATCAACGGATTGGAATGCTGACATACCTCTAATAGCAAATTACGCATTTTTATCACAAGAAGAAAATCGTGTATTCGCATCACAACCACAAACATATTTAATAAAAGATATATATGAACAGAAGTTTTATGATATAGCAGAAAATAAAAAAATAAATACAATGTCAGCATCAATGGTAATATCATGGATGTTTGGTTTAAGAAGAAGTGATGTAAAATTAAGAAATGAATGGACAAATTTTACAAATTTTGATTATTGTGATATAAATTATCCAATATTAAATGATTCATTATATGCATATGGTGTAATAGATGGAATAAATAATTTTCCATTAGCAAATAATAATGGTGTATTATATTTTACAGGAGATTCAAATATAAAAAATAATAAAGAAATATTAAAAACAGCAGGAATATTAATAGATGGAAAATATCGTGAAAATGTATTAGATGCTGGTATATTTAAATATACATCGCTTTTTTCACAATCAGCAGGAAATTTTAATAATATACCATTTATATATAATTATAATTTTTGTTTAAATACATCACCATATGTGATACAACCATCAGGAGCAATAAATTTTAATAACTATAAAAATATAGAATTAGAAATAACAACAAATAGGCCACCAATAAATGAAAATTCATCATATGATGTAATATGTGATGAAGATGGAAATATAATAGGTATAAATAAACCAGCAAATTCTATATATGAATATACATATGATTTATTATTGTTTGAAGAAAGATATAATGTATTAACAATAATGAATGGAATATGTGGATTAAAATATGCTAGATAGGGGAACCTAGGTTCCCCCCCAAAACTCCTACTAATAGTAGGTATATTAAATAATTATAATTTATAATGATGATTATTTAATTAAGGAGGGGTTGGGGGAACCTAGATTTCCCCTTTAATATATTTTTTGTCACTATAATTTAATAAAATGAATGAAAAAATTATAAAATTTGAAAAAGCAAAAAATCCCGAAAAGAAGTATACAGCATATATAATAAATAAAAAAACAAGAAAAGTACGTAAATTAAATTTTGGTGCTCGTGATTATCAGCAATATAAAGATAGAACAGGATTAGGATTATATTCTCATAAAAATCATGGTGACAAAAAACGTATGAATAGATATTTTTCAAGACATTCAGGTACAAAATATAGATATAAGGCTATAAAAAAAGAGAAAATGGAATCAAAAGGATATTATACACCAAAATTATTGAGTCATATATATTTATGGTGATGAATATTATTCAGAACATAAAATAGATGTAGAAGTAATACCAATAAGTTGTCTACGAAGAAGTTCTGTTTGTCCAAAAGAACAAATATTATCATGGTTATACCATAAACTATTTTTTTCAATTGTAGACATATTATGAATAGAAGGAATATTAATAATATGTGTAAGTGATTTTGACCATGAAATATGTTTTTTAGATTTTACATTTCGTTCAGAAGCTTCAGTATTATCAATACAAATTGTGAACCAGTTAAAGTTAGTCATAATAATTTATTGTATGTATGTATATATTTATGTAGATGTAAAATAGATAAATAAATAAGAATATGATTCAATTTTTAAAGAAAAAAATAGTGAATATATATATATATATATATATGAGTTCATTAAATGATAATGAATTACAAATATTAAGAGATGCTGTAGATAAAGTACAAAAAGAAGCATCAAAAGAAATAGTAAATTCAAAAGAAGTAAAAGATATAATAAGTATAGTTGAAAAATTTATAGCAGATAAAAAGTTGATATGTTATGGTGGTACAGCAATAAATAATATATTACCATATGATGATCAATTTTATGATAAAAGTTTAGAAATACCGGATTATGATTTTTTTTCAAATAATGCGTTAGATCATGCGAAAGAGTTAGCAGATATATATATGGAAGCAGGGTATACAGAAGTAGAAGCAAAAGCGGGGGTACATCATGGTACATATAAGGTGTTTGTAAATTTCATACCAGTAGCAGATATAACACAATTAGTAAGCGAAATATTTACAAATTTAAGAAGAGAAAGTATAGTAGTAGATAATATATATTATGCGTCACCGAATTTTTTAAGAATGGCGATGTATTTAGAATTAAGTAGACCTAAAGGAGATGTAGGAAGATGGGAGAAAGTATTAAAAAGATTAATATTATTAAATAAACATTATCCAATAAAGGAATATGATTGTAAAAATATAATAATAGGACGTAAGTTTGAGAGAAAAACGAAGAAAGTAACAGAGAAAAATATATATGATGCGGTAAAAAAAATATGTATTCAAGCGGGTGTAGTATTTTTTGGAAGTTATGCGTTTAGTTTATATTCAAGATATTTACCTCGTTATTTAAAAAATTTAAAATCAAGAGCAGCAGATTTTGATATAATTTCAATAGACCCATTAAAGACAGTTCAATATATAAAATATGAGTTAAAATCATTAAATATTAAAAATGTAAATTATATAAAACATGATGAAGTAGGAGAAATAATACCAGTACATTATGAATTAAGAATAGGAAAAGAAACAATAGCATTTATATATGAAGCAAAAGCATGTTATAGTTATAATGAAATATATTCAAAGAAAGATAAGACAAGTATAAAAGTAGCATCAATAGATACAATAATATACTTTTATTTATCATTTTTATTTTCAAATAGAAGTTACTATAATAAGAAAAGATTAGTATGTTTAGCGCAATTTTTATTTATGTTACAACAAAAGAATAGATTAAATCAAGTAGGATTACTAAAAAGATTTACTACGACATGTTATGGGGAACAAGAAACATTAGAAAGTATTAGAACACATAAAACAGAGATGTATGATAAATTATCTAAAAAAAAGAATTCAAAAGAATATGAGGAATGGTTTTTAAAATATTCACCAAATTCAGAAAAAAAGACAAGAAAAAATAGATAAATAAATATATGGAAAGTAAATTAGTAGATAATAATATAAGTTTACTGGTTAAACAGGAATTAAGAAAAACGGAAAAGATAGCAAAGATGTATAATAGTTTAATATTAAATTCAGTATTGTTTATAATATTAATAATAGGAATAGGAGGTATACTATGTATGAAATATAATGAAAAACATAATAATGATAGTAAAAGTGAGGAAATAAAAAAACGTAATAGTTTATTAGAAAAAGTAGCAAATATGCAGCATGTTGAAAATAATATAAATAAAGATAAAAATGGATTAATAACAAATTTACCAATATTTAGCAATATATTATAAAAAAATATGTACAGAAATATATTATAAAAAATATGAATGAAGAAATTGATGAATTTTATATGTTAAAAAAAAATTATATGAATAAAAAAACAAATAGATGTATAAATTGTAATAGAAGTGTAGGTACAAATTTTAAGGTAGAATATTTTAGAGATAAACGGGTATTAAAAATAGAATGTGGTAGTATAGATGATCCATGTGATTTAAAAAAAGAAGTAATAGTAGTAAAAAATTTTAATAGAAAAGATTATATGAATCAATTAGATATGAACAAAAAAGAATTAGAAGATAATATATTAAAATTAAAAAATAAGTTATTATATGAAATAATAAGTGAGAAAGAATATAATACGGAATATGAAAAAATAATTAGTGAATATAATAGTGTAGTAAAAGAAATAGAAATGAGACAATCAGGAATAGATAAAGAAAATATGGATAAAAAGATGTTATCAAATAAATTAAAAGAAGAAATAGAAAATGTTTTAGAAATAGAAAATGAAGAGGATAAGATATATAATATAATAAGTAAAGTAAAACCAATATCAGAATTATATAAAAGTAAATTAGAATTAATAGAAGAAG
>MDTB01199260.1_pt1 | contig 10746 bp, 12 predicted proteins | sample 811161 | NCBI WGS metagenome assembly MDTB01 (sample SAMN05326650, study PRJNA326480) | marine metagenome | isolation source: seawater | place: Mediterranean Sea | collected 2009 | reverse complement strand
TGAATACAAACCTTTTTCTTTACCCCAAGCAGCAGAATGCCATTTTGTTGCATTAATTGCTAATTGACTAAATGCAGAAGCTCCTATTTTTCTTTCTATTGGAGGGCCTACTACAAATGGTCCTATACCAATTGCTAGTTCACTAAGCTTTATTTTTGCAAATTTTGTAGCAAAACAATAATCTGTGGCTGAAGCCATTCCCACCCCTCCCCCAACTGCTTTTCCTTGGACTCTACCAATAATCAATTTAGGACACTTTCTTGCGGCATTAATAACATTTGCAAAACCTGAGAAAAAATCTTTCCCCTGACTTTTATTTTCTATATTCATTAGCTCATCAAATGAGGCCCCTGCACAAAAAGTACGATCTCCACCACTTTTTAAAATAATAACTAAAATTTCTTTTTTTTGACCCGCATAAAAAATAGTTTCAGCTAATTTTTTAAGAATTAAACTTGGTAGAGAATTGCTTTGAGGGTGATAAAACTCAATAGTTCCAATCTTATTTTTTATGTCTAATTTTACATATGGATTCATTTTAATCCTGATTTTTCTTTTTTATCATGGTTAAAATAGTAGCAAGCATTACAGTTTCATCCTCATCATCGTAAACATCTACTAAAAATTTTACAATACCCTTTGCAATATCTTCTTCATCTCGCTTTTCTTGATCAATTTTTTCCTTAGCTGTAAGCTTAACAGTAATAGTCATCCCTGGATAAACGGGCTTGGTAAACCTGCATTCATCTATACCATAATTTAAAAGTACAGGGCCTTTCTCAGGATCTACAAAGAGCCCTGCAGCCTTAGAAAGAATATAATAACCATGAGCAACTCTTTCAGTAAAAATAGTTCCGTCTAAAGCATTATCATCCATATGTGCATAAAACCTATCTCCGCTAACTTCAGCAAAGTCTTCTATATTATCAAGTGTTACTAAATGTTTTTTCGTTGTTACTGTATCACCTACCTTTATTTCTTCAAAATGTTTTTTAAAAATATGTGGATTTGACTCATTCTTTAAAGCACCATATTGGTATTGGTTGGTAATTTTAGTAATGGTAGTTGGATGACCTTGAATAGCTGTTCTTTGAAGATAATGTAGAACTCCTCTTTTCCCGCCCATCTCTTCTCCTCCGCCTGCTCTACCTGGACCCCCATGTACTAAAAGAGGCATGGGAGAACCATGGCCAGTACTTTCTCTAGCGCATTCTTTATTTAAAATTAAAATTCTTCCATGCATTGATGACGCACCAATAACAAAATCTTTAGCTATACTATCATCTGAGGTTGCTATTGAGCAAACTAAAGAACCCATACCCATACGAGATAATGTAATAGCTTCATCTAAATTTTTATACGGCATAATAGTTGATACAGGTCCAAATGCTTCTATATTATGACAATCTAAATTTTCAAAAGGATTATCATTAAAAAATAATGTTGGTGAGATAAATGCACCTTTCTTTTTATCAGCTCCTTTAACTTCAAAAACCTCATTATCTCCAAAAATAATTCTTTGAGATTTTGCTAAAGTATTTATTTTTTCTTCGACTTCATCAACTTGAGGTTTACCTGCTAAAGACCCCATTCTAACATCTTCAATAGAAGGATCCCCAATAATAACTTTAGCAAGTTTTCTAGTGAGCTCAACTTTTACATCCTCAACTAATTTTTCTGGTACAATGATTCTTCTAATTGCCGTACATTTTTGACCAGCTTTAACAATCATTTCTTTTTGAACTTCATTTATAAAAATATCAAATTCTTTTGTGCCAGGCACTGCGTCTTCACCAAGAATAGCCGCATTTAAAGAATCAGCCTCCATATTAAAAGATACCGATTCTTCAATTATTTTTGGATGCGATTTAAGCATATTACCTGTAGATGCGCTGCCTGTAAAGGTCACTGTATCTTCAGAAATTACATGATCTAAAATACCATTTGCAGATCCACATATTAACTGTAAAGCACCATCAGGTAATATTTTGGTATCAATAATTTCTCTTACCATCAATTGAGTTAGATAGCAGGTTAAAGTCGCCGGTTTGACAATTGCAGGTACTCCAGCCATAAGATTAACAGCAATTTTCTCAAGCATTCCCCAAATAGGAAAATTAAATGCATTGATATGGACTGCTACTCCTTGTTTTGGAACCATAATATGATGGCCTATAAAAGAACCTTTTTTAGATAAATTTGCAGCTTCTCCATCAATATAATACGGCAAATCAGGAAACTGTCGTCTAAGCGATGCATTGGCAAATAAGTTTCCAATTCCTCCCTCAATATCAATCCATGAATCTATTTTTGTAGCACCAGTTGCAGCACTTAAATCATAAAATTTAGCTTTTACTTTATATAAATGTAAAGCAAGAGCTTTTATCATAAGTCCTCGCTCCTGAAATGTCATTTTACGAAGAGCATGTCCCCCAACTTCGCGCCCATACCTCATCATTTCAGCAAAGTCAAGACCAGCACTATTTGCAGTTCCTAATCTTGCACCAGTAATTGCATTATAAAGAGTTGATCCTTCTCCTTCACCGCTAACCCATTTTCCAAGGGCATAATTTTGATAATCCATTATTTTTTAGTCTCTTTCCATGGTTTAAAATTTTCTTTTTGTTTTAAAATCCTTTTCGGCATTGATCTTAATGGCTTGCACTCACGTAAACTATTATGGCAATACTCAGGTAGCCCTTGATATAACTTTGTTCCATTTGATTTCCATGCTATCATATCATCTGAGACATCCTTCTTTATAATAGCAGGATTTCCAACTACCAACTTTCTATTAGGAATTTTCATTTCACCCTTAATAAAGCATAGCGCACCTACTATACATTCATCACCTAGCTCCACACCATCCATAATGACAGAATTCATTCCAATTAATGTATTGCAACCAACATTTGCTCCATGAACCACTGCTCCATGACCAATATGTGCCGATTCTTTTAAAACAACCGATTTCCCAGGGAAACAATGAAGAGTACAATTCTCTTGCACGTTGCATCCATCTTCTATAACAATCTGGCCCCAATCACCTCGTATTGCAGCCCCAGGACCTATATAAACTTCTTTACCAATAATAACATTCCCTGTTACAACAGCAAGTTCATGAATAAAGGCACTTTCATTTATAATTGGTTTATATCCATTAAATTCGTAAATCATATAAAATTTTTAATAATCCCTGTTATGTAATTGTGTCAAATTTACAACTTTATAATTTTTTTGTTTTAAGCCAAGAAGCGTCTTTTCCATCGCTTCATAATTCCATTCTCTAACATTTCTCTCTGGCATATGAATAAGCACTATTGAACCTGGTCTAACTTTTTTTAAAATAAATTTTGCTATCCAATCAGGGTCTGGAATTGATGTATCATGTGCAAAAGCATCTGCAACAACATGAGTCAAACCTTTTTGATCAATTATATTTTGCATGTTTTTACTAATTTTAGCAAAAGGTGCCCTATACCACTTTGGAGATTTTTTTCTATATTTAGAAAGAATATCTTCGGTTCTATTAAAATCACGCAAAAACTCTTCGGATGAATATTTATCATATGGCCAATCCATCATATTATGATTAGCTATTTCATGACCATTTTCAAGCAATTTAGAGACTAATAATTTATCAGTATATAAACAATGAGAACCATTAATAAAAAAGGTTGCTTTCGAATCATACTTCTTAAAAAGATCAATAATTTCTTCAACCATACATCCACTTGGATTATCAACTCCACAAAAACCATCATCAATCGTAAAGGCAACAGCACCATCTCTATCAAAATGAGATATAGTAGAGCTGGGAAAAACTAAACTTGACATAAATCTTAAACCAGGTATTGATAAAATTTCCCACCTAGTTTTTCTTAAAAATATTTTTAATTTTGAAAGTTCACTTTTGGTTTTAGGATCATTATCTCTACCTAACTGCTGTATATGATTTAATGAATCATTATAAAATAATGTATATTCGGAGTTATTATCAACTATATTAGAAGAAAAAATGAAATTCGCAAATATTACTAATATCAAAAGCTTCATTATACTCTTTCAATAATTACAGCATATCCTTGACCGACACCTACACACATTGTGATCAATGCATATTTCAAATTTGTTCTTTTAAGTTGTAGCGCTGCAGTTTGAATAATACGCGTTCCGGTCATTCCAAGAGGATGACCCAAGGCAATAGCACCACCATTTGGATTAATTCTATCATCATCATATTTAAGACCTAATTCTCTTATACAAGCTAAAACTTGAGCAGAAAATGCTTCATTTATTTCAATAATATTCATATCATCTAAAGAAAGGTTTGCTTTTAATAATGCTTTTAAAGATGCCTTAACAGGTCCAATGCCCATAAATTTTGGCTCAACACCTACAACGGCTGAAGACAAAATTCTAGCTATTGGATTAAAAGAAAATTTCTCAATAGCATTTTCAGAGCCAATAAGCATGCTTGCTGAGCCATCATTTAATCCTGATGATGTCCCTGCTGTAACTGTACCGTCTTTTTTAAATACTGGTTTTAATTTATTTAAAACTTCAATAGTAGTTTCAGGCTTCATAAACTCATCTGTATCAACAAAAATTGATGACTTCTTATTTTGTATTACTTCAACAGGAATAATTTCTTTTTTAAATACATCATTATCGCGAGCTATTTTAGCTTTCTTTTGAGATTGATATGCAAATTGATCCTGATCATCCCTAGAGATATTAAATCTTTCAGCTAAATGTTCTGCAGTTTGTCCCATAGAATCTATACCATATAAATCTTCCATTTTAGGGTTGATAAAACGCCAACCAAAACTTGAATCTTCGAGCTGTGAATCTCTACCAAATGACTTTGAGGCTTTAGAAATTATCCAGGGGGCCCTAGTCATATGCTCTACTCCACCTGAAATAAATAAATCTCCATCGCCTGATTTAATCGCACGGTGAGCATGAATTACAGCAGACATACCTGATGCACATAAGCGGTTAATTGTTTCTCCAGGAATATTAAATGGAATACCTGCAAGCAGCAGAGCCATTCTAGCAATATTTCTATTATCTTCACCGGCTTGATTTGCACATCCTAGTATAACCTCATCAATTTGACTAGTATCAAAATCATGTCTAGCAACCAATGACGAAATAGTAAGAGCAGCTAAATCATCTGCTCTTATACTAGATAATTTTCCACCTAAACTACCAATAGGTGTTCTAATTGCATCAATTATAAAACTATTAGTTTTCATTATTACTCCACTCTTTTGATGTGCGATAAACCGTACCTTTAAAGTATGCAATTTCTTTATTATTCTGATTGGAAATAGTTACTAAATACAATCCAGTCTTATTAGTTAAAGATAGCTCTTCTGTGGTAGCTATTAAAATATCTCCCAAGTTAACTGAATCAGTATGTGATATAGATGTTTCAATGGAAATACATTTATTACCATGTGCATTTGAAGCAAAAGCAAGAGCCGAATCCGCTAAAGAATATGTAATTCCACCATGAGCAATTTTAAAACCATTCAACATCTTTTCAGTAACAGTCATCTTTAATTGGGAGTAACCTTTTGATATTTCAATTATTTCAATACCTAGCCATTTACTAAAAGCATCTTTAACAAACATCTCATTGTAAATCATTTTTTGTGTTTTAGTCATTAATAAAAATTAGACTTCTTTGAAATTAATTGATCTAGTAGAGGAGAATGAATATATCTTTCATCTGATAAATTTAAATATAGAGCTTCTAATTGGTTTTTCACGAATCCAATTCCTAATTCATCTCCCCATTTCAATAAGCCTTTAGGATAATTAACTCCTTTGGTCATTGCAATGTCTAAATCTTCTTTTGTACCAATTGATTTATCAAGTGCATTTGCTGCTTCATTAATCAACATTGATATTACTCTATTAAAAATTATTTTTCCTTTGTTTTTATCTTTATCAATATTTAAACTTTTTTTTGAATCAGTATAATCATAAAACCCTTTTCCTGATTTTCTACCTAAAAAGCCAAGATCTACTAAATCCTTTTGAGTTTTAGAAGGTGCATAATGCGGGTCTTGATTTGTAGCATTATAAATAGATAAAGTAGCAGAATAGTTTACATCATTACCAATATAGTCCATAAGTTCAAATGGTCCCATTTTAAAAGCACCAAATTCTTTCATAGCCCAATCTATAGTTTCAAAATTAGCAATTTCTTCTTCATATATTCTTAGTGCTTCGCCGTAGTAAGGCCTAGCTACCCTATTGACAATAAATCCTGGCGTATCTTTAGCTGTAACAACAACTTTACCCCAATTTTCTAATAATGATCTTACAAAGTTAATTTTTCCTATATCTAAATCTTTTAAGGGTATAATCTCAACTAGTTTCATTAAAAAAACTGGATTAAAAAAATGTATACCTAAAAATCTATTATTTTTTTTTAAAACCGATCCTATTTCCATTACAGATAGAGATGATGTATTCGTTGCTAAAATACAGTCTTCAGAAACCAAGGTCTCAATTTCCGAAAATAGGTTTTGCTTTACATTGATATCTTCTAAAATTGCCTCAAATACTATTTGACTATTTGAAATATTCTCAATTTTATTTGTCCATGATATACAATTAATAATTTCTTTATATTGCAAGTCAGAAATTTTCTTTTTATCTACAAGTCTTTTTAAAATAGAATTTAAATTTTTCTTTGAATGTTCTAATGCTTTTAAAGAGCTGTCAATAATATTAACATTAGAGCCATTTGTTGCTGCTAATTGAGCAATTCCTGTACCCATAGTTCCAGATCCTATAACAGAAATCGTCTGATTCATTTACCAATAAAATGCGGGTTTCTTTTATCTAAAAAAGCACTAACCCCTTCTTTATAATCTTCTGATTTAGAAGCTAGTATTTGATTTTTTTCTTCTAAAACAAGCTGTTCTTCTAAAGTATTTTTGAAAGAAGCATTTAAAAGCTCTTTCGTAAGTCCTAATCCTTTGGTAGGCATTTGAGATATTTTATTAGCTAGTTCCATAGATTTTACCTCAAATTCAGAATCTTCATAGACTCTGTAAATCATTCCTAATTTTTCAGCATTCTCAGCATCTATTGCCTCACCTGTCATCATTATAGCACTCGCTTTTTGCCAACCAATAAGGCGAGGTAAAAAATAAGTTCCACCTGAATCAGGCACTAACCCAATTTTACTAAATGCTTGAATGAATTTGGCTAGTTTAGAAGCAACGACAATATCACAAGATAATGCTATATTTGCACCAGCTCCAGCTGCAACACCATTGATGGCTGCTATGATAGGTTTTTTAATTTCTCGTATTATTGATATTATAGGATTATAATGCTCTTTTATAATTCTGTCAATTGAAGGTCCATTTAAATCTGTAATTTCTTCCAAATCTTGTCCGGCAGAAAAAGCTTTTTCTGAACCTGTTATCATAATACATCTTACGGAAGAATCATTAGCACATTCATTCAAAGTATTTTGAAGCATAAGAGCCATTTCTCTTACAAAAGAATTATATTTTTTAGGCCTATCTAAAATTATTTTTCCAACCGCATCTATTTTTTTATATTTTATCATAAATTATATTTTTTTGAAATGATGAAAAATTTCTGAACATTCAACACATCTATATAGTGCTTTACAAGCAGTTGATCCAAATTCACTAATTACTTCATTTTTTTCCGAGTCACAAATTGGACAAATTGGCTTAGAAGATGGTGGAGATATTCCAGCTGTCTTTAATTTAGCTTTAACTTCTTCTGTCATCCAATCAGTAGTCCATGGAGGAGAAATAGATGTAATAATCTTATAATCCGTAAAACCAAATATTTCTAAATGACGTACTATCTCATCTTTCATATGCGATAGAGCAGGGCATCCACTGTATGTTGGGGTTATAGTTATATTAAGAGAACCAGATTCAAAACAAACTTTTCTAACTATACCTAATTCTACTATAGAAATCTCAGGTATTTCTGGATCTGGAATTGTACCTAATAAATCCCAAATTTTTCTAGTAGATGAAATTTCTACCATGTTGCATCTGGATATGCCCTTTGCAAATATTGCATATCTGATAAAATGTGACCAAGATACTCAGAATGAATACCATTTCTACCCCCAGTAATCATATGCTCCAATTGAGGCTTTTTTAAATTTGCACTTTTTAAAATCTTATCGATCATTTTTTGCCATTTTGATTTTATTAAATTACAATCTATAGCAATCTTGTCATTAATAAGATCAATATTTTTATTATTTTCAAAAAACTCACCTGTATAAACCCAAAAACTATTCATAGACTTTTGAACTTTATTATGGCTTTCTTCTGTTCCACTTCCAAGACGAATAACCCAATTAGATGAATGCCTCAAATGATAATTAGTTTCTTTAATACATTTTTGAGCTATTGCTGATAACTGAATATCTTTACTTTTAATCAATTCTTCTAAGAATAAACTATCAAAAGAATCAAATAAAAATTGCCTCACAATAGTATCAGCAAAGTTTCCATTTGGCTGTTCACAAATTAAGAGATTTAAGTACTCTCTTTCACTGCGCTTAAATGCTAAAGTATCTGATGTTGCTCCCTCACCTTTTAGTTCTGCCGCATATTCTAAAAATAAATTAGCTCTTCCAAACATATCTAAAGATATATTACTTAATGCAATATCTTCTTCTAAAAAAGGGCCTTTGTATGCCCACTCAGAAAGTCTTTGACCTAGAATTAAAGAGTCATCTGCTAAAGAAAGAACATAGTAATATAATTCTTTATTTTTCATTATAATCCATCAACTTTCTTAGAAACTTTAAAAAAACCTGGATACCTATAAATTTTATCTTTTGATGGATCAAAAAAAGTTTCACTGTCTTCTGGTTGAGAGGAGATTATATGCTCTGTCCTAACTACCCAAATGCAAGTTCCTTCTTGCCTTCTGGTATAGAGCTCTCTTGCATTTTGAAGAGCCATCTCTTCATCTGATGCATGCAAATTACCCATATGTTTAAATGGAGAAGCTTTTTTAGGCTGTACAAATACTTCCCAACTAGGCATGCTTACTTTATTTAAGTTTTCACTCAATTTTTTGTTTTCTCTGCATAAGCCAAAGCAGCTTCTCTTACCCATTTCCCTTCTTTATGAGCATTTAAGTGATTCTTAATTCTTGTTTGGTTACATAAACCTTTTCCGTTAACTACATTCCAGAATTCATCCCAATCGATTTCACCAAAATCATAGTGTTTTCTATTTTCATTCAATTTTAATTTAGAATCGGGAATCTTAAGACCAATAAAATCAGCTTGTTTAACAGTTCTATCAACAAATAATTGCCGCAAATCATCATTTGTTTCCCGTTTTATTTTCCACTTCATAGCATTGGAAGTATTCGATGACTCTGAATCATGAGGACCAAACATCATTAATGATGGCCACCACCATCTATTTAAAGCATCTTGGGCCATTTCTTGCTGCTCTTTGGTACCATTAGACATCTTAGACATAATTTCATATCCTTGTCTTTGATGAAAGCTCTCCTCTCTACATATTCTAACCATTGCTCTAGCATATGGTCCATATGAGGTTTTTCTTAAAGGTTGTTGATTTACAATTGCCGCTCCATCAACTAACCATCCAATTGCACCAATATCAGCCCAAGTTAAAGTGGGATAATTAAAAATACTTGAATATTTAGCCTTTCCTGAATGCAACTGGTCAATAAGCTCATCTCTAGTTATACCTAATGTTTCACACGCACTGTATAAATATAGTCCGTGACCAGCTTCGTCTTGTACTTTTGCAATAAGTACCATTTTAGCTCTCAAAGAAGGAGCTCTAGTTATCCAATTGCCCTCCGGCTGCATTCCAATAATTTCTGAGTGTGCATGCTGTGAAATCTGCCTGATTAAATGGCTACGATATTTATCAGGCATCCAATCTTTAGGTTCAATTGTTAATTCTGAATCAATTTTATTTTGAAATTGTTTTTCTGCTTTAGACATGATTTTACTAAAATATGGTTGAATAATTTAGATGAAATTTACGACAAATTTAGTAAATTGAAAAATCGACAAGAAAGATTGTTAATTACCTAAAATAGTTATAACTAATTTTCTTGAACTAGCATTGTTTCTATGCTCACAAAGATATATACCTTGCCATGTTCCAAGATTAAGCTTTCCTTGTGTTATAGGTATTTGAATTGAAGAACCAAGAATAGAAGATTTTAAATGTGCAGGCATATCATCAGCTCCTTCATAAATATGCTTGTAGTATGACTGGTTCTCAGGCACCATATAATTAAAATGAGATTCAAAATCTTGTAAAACTGTAGGGTCAGCATCTTCATTTATCGTGATAGATGCTGAAGTGTGTTTAATAAAAATTTGGCAAAGTCCTGCTTGAATATTATTCATTTTAGGGAATTGTAATACAATTTCATCTGTGATAGAATGAAATCCTCTAGATTTTTTTGATATGATTATTTCTTTTTGAATACTATTCATTATATTTTAAAGAAGAATGATTAAAAATTTATTTATTTTACGAATTTTAACTTATTTAAACATTTTTTTTATAGCTTTGTTATATGAACGCATATTTCTTCTAAATTCATCGGGGTTTCTATAATCTTTAAGTAACTTTAAATGTACATCCGCATAATTTTCTTTAAATATTTCAAGATTTTTTCTGGCTTTTAAAATATTATCTGTCATTAGAGATC
>MDTB01092079.1_pt1 | contig 10746 bp, 18 predicted proteins | sample 811161 | NCBI WGS metagenome assembly MDTB01 (sample SAMN05326650, study PRJNA326480) | marine metagenome | isolation source: seawater | place: Mediterranean Sea | collected 2009 | reverse complement strand
CAGTTATTGTTCCACCTTCATTTTTACTAGGATCGTAACCACTTGTTTTTCTTCTATCTTCTGAAGAGGTTCCACCTACACCTGTAAAACCTACGTTTGATAAATCTTCTTTAGTTGTACCACCATATAAATATGGATTATTTTGTTTAGGCACACTTGTATCTGGCTTATTATTTATAACTGTTGATCCAGCTTGGTATCCTGATACATCTGGTGCATTAGGAGATGGTGATACTGTAGTGCTGTTAGATGAATTAAATGAAGATGATGACGAATTTTTTTTGCCTTTTTTATCATCACCAAATAAGCTTGACGCAAAAGACATGTTAACTCAAGCTAATAGTTGATACTGCTGCTACTCCTAATTCTAAATCTGCTGCTGACGAATTGTTAGTTATAATAACTTGTAATCTTTTTGATGATGTTGTTGCATCAACAGATACAGGTGAACCAAAGGTAACATCAGCTTTTGTAGAAGATATAGCTTGCGATGTTCCTACTGCTACTCCGTCAATAGCTAATTGAATTGTACATGTACCAGAAGATACAACTGCTGTTAAACCATCAATACGTATTAATTCTTTCCATAATCTTTTAATTAAGAAAGTTGCATTTGATGGTGAAGCTTTTTCATATGGATAAGTATGTGTAGCAAAGGTAGTTGGAATCTGTGCTGTTGGTATCTTTGCTGACGAGTCTAAAGATGCTACTCCAGAAGCTGCACCCATAAAAGTCTTAGGTACAAGTGCTGTTACATCTACACTACCATATTCTAAAGCTGTTCCTGTACCATTTACTTTTAAAACTTGTGAAGCATTAGAAGAGGTAAAGGAAGGAATACTTGATGTTGGGTTAGTAGAAATAAATTCTGTACCATTATAAAATTTTAATTGGTTTGGTGTTTGTGCTGTATCTAAAAATAAATCACCTGTTGCTGGGTTAGATGGTGTGCTTGAAGACACAGTAAGTTTTGCTTTTGCTGCTAGTCCTGTTGCTAATCCATTTACTTTTGCTTGAGGTATTTCATCATTTTGAATACTTAGTTTTGTAAAATCTATTAATCCTGTATCTGTATCTACAAAAGAAGAAGTAGTCATCAAACCAGTAGCTGTTGCAGTTGATGTGTTTTCAACTTTTAATACAGTTACCAAATCGTTGTTTACTAAGTTACTTGTAAATGTAATTGAATTGTTTGCTGCAGAAGATGTATAGTCATTTGATCCACCACTACGTAATAGTACACCATTCTTATATACTAAGAATGTTTCAGCATCTGTGTGTGTGTAAGCTATTTGTACTTGTGTTGATGTGATAGCATAGTCTGCACGATTGAAGTTAGATATTTCATCAGTACGTATTTTATATATTGTTACCTTGTCACCACTACTTAAAGCTGATCCAAATGTTACATTGTCATTTGCTGCAGATACAGTGTAAGCTGACTGAGGTTGTAGTAATCCATTCTTATATATTACTAAAACATCTGTAGATGAGTTAGCATATGGGAAAACTGTTTGACTAGAAGTTGCTGTTTGATCAGAACGATCAAAGAATATTGATTGACCAATAGTTCCTATATTACCTCCATCTGCTCCTTTGATTGCTGATGGTGTAGCTAATACAATAAAACCTTCAGTGTCATTTGAGTATGTTCCTACTCTGTATTGTAATCCTGTTGTTGAGTCATACTTAAATTCTACTGGACCTGTCCACTCTCCAGAAGAGTTAAATAGTTGACCTAATAATTCTGATAATGTTTTGTCTCCTAATTCAGCAGCATTAACATAACGTATAATGTTTTCTAACTCTGTATTAATATTAGAGGATGATGAATAATTAGAAGGAAATTGTTGTCTTAATCTTGCCATATATTTTAATCTCTCACGTTAATTGCTAATCCCATAATACGAAGTATTCCTGACCCGCTAGTTGTGAACTTAAACTGTACACCTTTGTAGCGATGCAGAAATTGTCTTTCATATTGTCTAGTTAATGGCACATCAGGGAAGTTATTGTCGTCCCCTGTGTCATCAATAGTAATATTGATACTGTCTATTTGTAGACCATTCTCATTAAAACACTCTATTAATAGATCACCAAAACCATGTGCGTGTAAGATGAATGATGAGCTTTCCTTGGTAGTATTTAATGATCCATGCCATAATATAGGTGTTGTAACTATCATCGTAGGAGGGAAGTCTGATGTTTCTTCTATGTTTTTTGTTTTAAATAAACCACCAGATGTTCCTAGTACAAGTTCACCACCTAAGAAATCACCACATCTTGAGTTTAGATGTTCACCAGTTGACCATTTAGATTCACCACCAACAGGATTGATAGCATAGGTTAATTTATCACATAGCTTAGGTGATGATTTAGGAAAGAAGAAATGTATGTGACCCTCATCTGCATCATAGGTACTAGATACTTTCTCTAAATTTGGACAAGCTGCAAGTAACTCTCTGTATTTGATATCTACTTTAGATGATAGTGATTGACTGAATATAGTAACACCATTCTCCATTGATCGCTTAACAGAATGAATACCATCTCTTGCACAGTAGATTAAATCTGTACCATAACGTACAATAGAGTTGTGTGATATTGTACCTGTTTGTACAGATACCTTATCTTCTAATACCCAGTTTTCAAAGTTAGGCTCAATATTAAAGATGATTACTTGATCATTAGTAAAGATACAAAGTTTGTTTGTTTCTAATACACCTAATCCTTTTATCTCATCTGCTGTACCTATAAAGTTTTTAATATCTAAGAATGCTCCACGGGTTACAGATGTCTCACCAACTTCTTCTTGTTCAGTAAAGAAATTTTCATCATCAACACGAGAGAAGTGTATCTCTGTAGATTTACCTGTGATGCCTGCAACAGCTAATCTTCTACCAACAGATGTACAGTATGCAGGTTTAAGGTGATCAAGAGATGCAACCTTTTCCCATTTACTTCCATCATACTTGTATGCTCTTTGATCCTTAGAAAGCATAAATACTTTTTGGTTAAATACTGTAGATGTTACAACTGATCCTAATGTAAATGCTTCTTGTACTAAGTGATCTCCATCAGAGTTTAAAGTTAATCCACCACCATCTTGCTGTACAAAACATACGTTGTTTCTTGAATAGAAACGTACATGATCAATAGCTTTGTCTATGTTTTTGTGTTCCTCAACTCCAGAGTTTCTTACAATAGCTCCACGCCAATCACAAAATCCATCTTTTAATTCTAATAAATGTTGTTTTTCTCCTGTATCTAATGATGATTTATCACGGGATGAATCAACACCCATAAAATCTGTATAGGTATAACCTTTAGTATTTACTCCAGAAGGAGATAAGATTGACATTACTCAGTAGGTACACCTGTTTTTGAAGTAACAGATGTATAATCAGTGTCTGATGTTTCGTTGCCTGTGAAAGGATCAACCTTTGTACCATTAAGATATCCTTTATTACTACCACCATCATATACAACCATTTGTATTTTAGAGTTTCTTGCATATTCTTTGTACAGAATCTTATTCATAAACTCATAGTATAGTGGTCCGTATATCTTAACTTTTTCAGAAGCTTGTTGTGTTGCATACTTAAATAATAATCCATACAAAATTATAGTATCTGGTATTGCTCGTGAGTCAGTTACATGTGTGTAATATTCTATTTCGTATGTATCTGAGAAGTATGGGTGTACTCTAATATCTTCTATTACCTCATTAGCAAACTCTATAAACATCAACATTACATTGCCATCAACAGATTCAGGATTAAACTCACCATATCTTCTTAATGCTGACATAGCTAATTTCTGTAGTGGAGAATATACAACTTTAATGTGTGGATTAGAGTTAGATACGTGATTCTTATTTAGATGTAAGTCACCATCAGTAGTTAGATGTTTGTTTACAGGTACTTCTTGTGACCTAGGTAATCCACTTTTAGTATTATTAATATTCTTTGTAGACGTATTACCTTTATTATCTGTGTAGGATCTAGCCATTTAATTTAACTACTCCTCCATGTCTTACTCTATCTTGTCTTTCAAATCTTTCTACATACTTCTTTGGTACTTCAAATATTATATTACCTGTATCTCTAAATCGTAATCCTCTTATGATTTCATCTTCGTGTTCCCAACCTATACGAATATCATACAATTTTTCTTCAGGCTCAGTTGTTACATAGGTAACAAATTGATCTGCAATAGGTTTCTTGATTTCTTCGTAATCTTTTAAGTCTGCTTTTGTTTGTGCTTTAGCTATACTTGCCTTTGTTGTAGCCATCCCTTTTATTGGTTTTGACATATAATCTCCTTAAATTAAAAAACTCAGAGGCATGTAGCCTCTGAGTTACAATTAAGTAAAATAACTAGGATAGTCGTCCTATTAGGATAAGCTATTCCAGTTTTTGATTACTGTGTGTACTTTGTCTTGTAATAGTTCAAGACCACACTCAGTTAAGTATTCGTGCTTTGCAGCATCCTTATCGGCAGTTTGTCTGTTTTGTAACAGAGTTGTATCTCTACCATCTAAGAATCGATACTTTAAGAATGGGAAGTCAATGATTACCATATCGTTCGCCATGTTAGGGATTTGACGGAATTGTGGGTGTACATGCACCAATAATTCACCAGCATAAGTTGAATACTTAGTGAAATTAATTCCGTAAGTGCCACTTATTACAGTTGGTTGCCATCTAGACTTACCAATTTGTTGTAGTAAGTTAGCACAAGTAGTTCCACAGAAAGCAATCTTTTGTTTACTTCCAAATGCAAATACAGTGTCTGATAGTAAAGTATCAAATCCTGTTTCACTTAGAACATTAGCAGATGAGTTTGATGCCTGATCTAACACGTTAGTTAGTTCGTTCATCAAGCCACCTGTGTATCTTCTAGGTTGTGCAGTTGTTCCACTTTCTTCTACTTTCTTACCAAAGAACATAGCTCTTTCGATGTCAGACATGTGCATTTTTAATGCTTTAGTCATGTATTCATCTTCAGCATCTCCAGTTCTTCTGTAAGTAGCTTTCAAAGTGTTTGATACTTCGAACGCAGTTCTAAAGATTTGACAGTAGTTGAACGCCACAGTCGGGTCAAAAGAAATTGCGTCTGGTGCAGTGTCACCCTCTGTTGCAGAGTATCCAGCAATGAACAAGTCATCGTTGTCTGTAATAGTTAGAGATCCACCAGCAATGTTTCTTGCAACAGTAATTCTGTGGTTTGTAGTATCACCAGCAGCAGTTGCTCTCATTACTTCACCAGTATTTGAGTTAACAATGATTGATCCTGCAACTACAAAAGGTACACCAGCATCGTTAGTATCTAACTGAAGTGTTGTAGCTGTTGCGTTGTAGTTACTACTATTGTTAATTTTCATTTTTCGATCAGGTAATTCGTCACGAAAGTTATTGAATTTAGGGTCATCAGTTGACTGAGAAGAACCCATAGATAGCAACGCATTGAGTGGTGCTGATCCATTAGGCTCTAACAGTGTGTAGAGTTCCCTATAGTTTGTGGGTCTGAAGTCCGTACCGAATTGTCCAGTCCCACGTAAGCCATTAATTCCAGCCATAGTAAGCTCCTTAAAGGTTAAATGTTAAACGTGTAAAAATTAAAACTAGCCAATCGCATACATCGTTAGCTAAAAAATTTTGCGGAAACTGATATGAGGCGTAAGCGTCTTATTTCGGCAACAACAATATAACAAAAATTTATTTTAGTTGTCTACCACTTTACTTTATTTGCCCAATAAGCTGCAGACATTTTACCTTTTGCAATATTCTTTGCATGTCTTGCTTTGAATGACTTTGCTCTTGCTGTCATTGTTCTATCTCCAGTCTTACCTTGTTGACCAAACCTAATTGTTTTAGTTTTATCACCAACTTTAGCTACAACTACATGTGATTTCTTAGGATGGTTAGGGGTACGTTTTGGTTTATTATAACCAGAGACACCAGCACTTTTAAGTTTTGAATCTTTTGAAGACATTATGAGAAGCTCCTATATCTTTTTGTTTTAGCAGCAGCACTCTTAGGTTGTTTAACGTGTTGCTTACCTTTCTTTTTACCAGCTCTTTTAGCACGGGTAGTTGCAGCATACTCAGCTGAACTCATAGCTTTTATAGCAGCAGAGGGTAGATATCTTTCTCCAGTAACAGAAGACTTCTTACCTGATTTAGTTCTCCACTTTTGTTTGCCCCAAGCCTTAAGGCTTCTTTGACTTTTTGCGAGTGCCATTTTTCTTATTTTTCTTTTTAGCTGCTGTTATAATATCTCCTCTAGTAATCTTATTTGGATCACCATACATCGCTGCTAATCTTTTACTTTTCTTTTTCATTAAGTCCCCACTTTTTTCTGTGCTAGTTTATGTGCTTGACCGAACGTTTTTCCAGCAAGCATTTCTTTTCTCATCATTGCCATGTGCTTTGCTGTATGATTTTTACTATGTTTTTTCATAGTAGCTTTCTGTCTTGCAGTTAAAATTTTTTTCTTCATTATCTATATCCTCCTCCAGCTTTTTTATAAGCCTTTGCGAGAGCTTGCGCCTTCCTAGCTGACCATTGTCCCGCAGCGGTTCCGTGTGAAGCTTGTGATTTTATACGTTGGAATATTTTTTTTCTCATCTCAGGCTTAGTATAATTACCTGCTTTGTTTACTGTTGATTTAGATTTTTTCTTTGCCATTAGAATATCCAATTAAGAATAATCAAAATAACTATAGCTCCTATTCCTGAAAAAAGTATCTTACCTCTTTTAGTTAAGCCTTTCCAAAATAATTTAATCTGTTCCATATTATGTCCTATAAGTTGATATTATTATTGTTGACGCAATTTAACATTATGGCAACATTTCTGTCTTCCAAATCGGGACTCATGTAGTCTGCTAACTTATTCATTTCTACTACGCATGTTGGTACATCATCAAATGATAAAGGTACTTCTGATTGAAAACAAAGAGTCTGTTCCAATATTCCCATGCCTACAAAACAAATCATCGCTTTGATTGTAAACATTACAATACTCTTCTTTGAGCAAGTCTTCCTAATATATCTGCATTAGGATCAACTGGTGTTTCAGCAGCCATACCTGTACTAGGTGATGATCCAAGTGAACCTGTTACAGCTGATCTTCTACTAGCTATATCTTGTAGTCTTTGCATCTCAGGTGTATTTCTTTCGTTGTTAAAGTCTTGTACTACTTTCATAGTTAAGTCAGGATCAACGAAATCTTCCATTGTATAACCTCTTTCAGAAGCATACGTCATGAATTGATTTGCAGCTTCATCAGGTAAACCTAATTGTTGCTGTGCAGAGTTTAGGTTCATTGCAATCTGTTGTTGCATTTGTTGTCCACCTGCAGCATTAGCTTGTTCAACTTGTGCTGCTGCTCCTTGTGTTATACCTTGAGAAGCAGTTATAAGTTTTTGTATCATATCATTCTGTTTAGCAATCTCTGCTTTTAAGTTAGCAGTTTCAGCCATTTGTTCACGATATGCAGGAGGAAGAGATATAGAGTTTTCTTCTTCATACTTTGTAAACATATCTTCTACTTCTTTAGGTGTAATGTTAGATGCAACAGCCATTTTATCATCTGTAGCTGGTTTAGCTTGTTTCTCACCTTCTGTGTTACCCATAGTTGGATTTGACTCAAAAGCTTTTGTTGCATTTTCTATAAAATCTTTGATACCCGCAGCATCCATAGCTTTTTCTTTCATTAGGTTTTTCACTAATTCCATTGCAGGTTTTACAGTTGCATGCTCTTGGTTTAACTTACCATATCTTTCAAATGTAGATTTGATTTGATTATCGTTAAGTTTTCTTTTGTCACCTTTAGAAAATTCTATTTCGTAAACAACACCTTCAACAGCAGCTTTATCTCCTTCTGTATCTGGAGATGCAGTTTCCTGTACCTTTTCTTCTACAGTTGGTTTAGCTTCTGCTTTAGTGTCAGATGCTGCAGCCTCTTGTGGTGTAGCATTACCAGCCATTTGTGCTGGTGGTTGTTGTGATTCTGCTCCAGCAGGTGTGCCTTCAGCAGGTTGCATTGTACCAGCATTCGGATCTGGTCTTGGTCCTAAGATTTGACTCGCTAATGAGTCAATCTTTTCTTCGTTATTAATAGCCATTTATATCTCCTATAATTTTTTAGCTTCTTTTGTTTCTACTTCTAACGCTACATCATTCCGATACTTAAGAATGAGTTTGTCAGGAAGTTCCTTTAATTGTCTCGCAGCCCACATTGCTCCACGCTTAAAGTGTATTTCATCTATCGTCATGTCTCTGTTCTCTGAAAGCTGGAAGGAAGCTGTCAAAATTTCTTGATCCATAACCTTTTCAACAATCTGCCATCCCTGTGTTTTTTTAAGAGATGTAAGTTTGTCTATTGCTTGTTGCGGTTTCACTCTTTTGAGTCTTTAACCAACTTACCAGCCTTCTTCTTTCCAAACGTCTCTGCTGCCATAGGTGTATTAAAAGCTTTTGCTTTGTTTACAGCTACAGATTTTCTCATAGACTTAGTGTCTACAACAGTTACTTTTGAATCACTTTTATCTTTCATATTTATACTCCAAATACCTTTCTTACTAAGATGAATATTCCTAATACGGCAGAGATTAAGCCTAGAGCTTTCAAAGCACCTTTGCTTGTTTCCATTGTTTTGCTAAGTTCGATGATTGTTTTTTCATTCTGGTTAAGATGATCATCTATACGTCTAAGTGTTTTGTACAAATCATCCCAACGTTCCTTAGCTATTGCATCAGATACAGCAATTTGCTTTGCTAGTTCTTCGACTTTTCCGTCTGCCATAGCGAACTGTGTACCCTTTATTGCACTACCTAGTCGTCCTTAATTTAATCGTTTTACTGGATTAAAACAAATATGTGATAATTCTTTAGATAATTTTATTGCAGCTTTGTGATCTACACGACATGTTAAAGTTGATCCGTAACCCATATCCATTGTTATACATATTGCTAATGACTTACCATCAGGATGAACAACAATGTCTTGATCCTCTAATATGACTACGTTTTCGTATGCTGTATAAGGATTATCCACCAAGAGGATTACTACTTAATGCTTTTACTTCTTCAATTAGTATATCTTGTAGCTCGTTTTCTTTTTTAATAATTGCTATATTTTTAGAGTTTTCTTCTATATCCTCTTCTAATTCCCAAGCATACTCTTCTAATTCTTTTATAGGTGTGCGTAATTTTTTATCTAATTTATCTATGTCATCGTTAGATGCTGCATCAGCTAAAACAGATTGTATTACTTTAATATCCTTAATTATATCTTGTGTAATAGCTTTAAAATTATTGCTGTTACCTGCAATATCATTTCTTAAATTATCTAATACATCATTATCTAAGTTCATAATCTGAGTTTCTAATTCTTTTAACTTTACTTCTATTGAAGTGGTATCAACCTCTACAGTTTCTCTACCATCTAATTCTTCTATCTTAGATACTAGCTTTCCATACTGTACAAAGCCTGCACCTATTGCACCAACAACGCCTAATAAGGCTGCTATTGATGATAATTTAGTTACTAAATTGTTCATACTAATTCCTTAATGCGTTCAATTCTAATAGAATTTTTTCTTTTGATCGTCTTATTTCAACAAGTTTTTTCTTCTGTATTTCTATTGGATCATTCTGTGTGTAGATAGATAAAGATACATTCTCATATATTTGCTCATTATACTGGGATAAATCTACTTGTTGAAAGAAGTTACTATCTACTGAAACATATATATTTTCTGCATTATAAAATACGATATCAGAATATGAATCTAAAGAGTCTTGATTTGAGAAGAGGGTAACTTCCTCAATGGAAGTTACCTCTACTTCTGCAACATCTACGTCAATACTTTCTTTATCTTGTATTTTTTCCTGTCGTACAATTTCTTGTTTTTTACTATCCTCTGCTTGTACTTCGGTGTCTTCAGAATCTTCGCTACTGGGTTCGGTTTTTTCATTCTCATTCTCAGCAGTCTCTGAAACGCTTTCTTTCTCTTTTGACTCTTCTTCCATAGCATCTGAATTTTCTTCAGATGAATCAATAGTATCATCATTGGAAACCTCCTCTTCCTCCATGACTTCTTCTTCCATTTCCATTTCCTCTTCCATTTCAATTTCTTCTTCTATTTCCATCTCTTCTTCCATAGTAATATCTTCGTTAGGAAGCTCATCCATGATTGTCATATCTTCTACGACAAACATCTCTTCAAAATCATCAAAGAAGGTTTCTTCTTCAAATATTACTTCTTCAAAGAAAGAGTCTTCTTCAAATATATCTTCTGGTAAATCTGGTATGTTATCTGTTATGTTATCTATAGCTTCTTGTGCCTCATCATTGATAGGAGGTATGTCTTGATAAGTTAAATTTAATGTAACATTATCAACATCTGGACCACGATGAGCATCATCATAAGCTGTGCCTGCGGTTTCATTATATAGCTCTGCTCTAATTGTAATATCTGTTTGTGTGTTTGATCCTTGAATATAAACATTTGTATAGTTTGTAAATTGTCCACCATTCATTGATCTATTAGGATCGTGGTCATTTATATCTCTAATTTGTGTAGTAACTGAACCATCAGATCCTGTGATAGTTTGTTTTAAGGTAAGTGTGTTTTCTATATTATTCCAAAACCATACGTCTGCTCCCATGGTTGAGGTAAAACCTTGATTCATTTGTTGTTGTGTTAAATGACCATCATCAACTAAATCTACATCTT
>MDTB01051452.1_pt1 | contig 10746 bp, 7 predicted proteins | sample 811161 | NCBI WGS metagenome assembly MDTB01 (sample SAMN05326650, study PRJNA326480) | marine metagenome | isolation source: seawater | place: Mediterranean Sea | collected 2009 | reverse complement strand
ATGTTCCAACCACAGTATGCTGTGGAAATAAGAAAAGAAGACACCTACTGGTTGCCTTATAGTGTAGGGTGTCTATGGAGTTATTGTAGTCAGTTCAAAGATATTACAGATAACTTTGAATTAAAAGAGTTTATATTCAGAAGAGAAGATCCAGCAGATATATTAGATCGTTTAGATAATCCAGCAATATGTGCGTTTAGTTGTTATATTTGGAATGAACGCTATAATTTACATGTAGCTAAATTAATCAAAGAGAAGTATCCAGATTGTATTATTGAATTTGGTGGTCCTCAAGGAACAAAACATTTACTTGAGTATGACTTTATAGACACCATTATCATCTCTGAAGGTGAAGAGTCATTCTATAATCTTCTAATAAAAATTAAAAATAATGAAAGTATTGAACGACTCTATACTAAAGAGCGAATTGAAGTATTGGACTTCCCTAGTCCTTATCAAAGTGGTCTTTTTGATGATATCATTCAGAATAATCCTGATGTCATGTGGGCTATGACTATGGAAACTAATCGTGGTTGTCCACATATGTGTACGTACTGTGATTGGGGTGGAATGACATATCAGAAAATTAAAAAGTTTGACCTTGATAGAGTCAAACAGGACATTGAATGGGCAGGTAATCATAATGTTGGATTCATATTTAATGCTGATGCCAACTTTGGTATCTTTAGAGATAGAGATGTTGAGATTGCAAAGATGTTTAGAGAAGCAGCAGATAAAGGTAATTTAGAAGCAATCAATATTCAATATACTAAAAATTCTACAGAAGTTGTTTTTGAAATTGCAAAGATAGTTGGTGACATTAGTAGGGGAGTGACTATAAGTGTTCAGAGTATGAATGAACCTACACTTAAAGCAATTAAAAGAAAGAATATGAAGGTTAATAGAATAACCGAACAAATAGAGAAGAGTAAAGAATATGGAGTTAAAACCTATACTGAATTTATTTTAGGTCTACCTGAAGAGACTTTAGACTCTTGGAAGGAGGGATTCTCAAAGGTTCTTGAATGTGGTCAACATGAATCAATTGATGTATGGTTCTGTCAACTATTTGGTAACACCGAACTCAATAGTAAACTCTCAAGAGAATTACATGGAATAAAAACAATAAAATCAGAAGACTATGTTTCCTTTGGTAATGATAGAGATTATAACGGAGTTGTAGAGATAATAGAACTTATCTCCGAGACTAATACAATGACCAATGACGAATTGATTGAATCATACATGTATGGTTGGTTAATTGTTCAATTCCATATTGCTGGATACACTCAAATAATAGCAAAATACTTTCATAACAAATTAGGTATATCATATAGAAGATTTTATGATTGCTTATTTGATTATATTAAAAATAATGATGGTAAACTAGGAGATCATTATAGAGAGATATTTAATTCAGTTAATCATTATATGAAGACTGGAAAAATATTAGACTCAGGTAAGCATGGTCATACATTACATGCAGGGAGTTTTGCCTTCATGTTTAACAATAAAGAATATATCTTCTCAGAGATAGAGGATATGCTTATATCTCAAGCACCTATGATTGAAGAATGGACTGATATAAACTACCCAATAGATCCTAATATATTCCATGCACAAAGGTCATTTATATTTGATGAAAATATAACTTATCCTCACGCATTTAGATCTAACTACAATTTAGATACATGGGAAGACATGCAAATTGATTATCTTATTGATACTGAATTTAAAAACTTTGACAAAAACAATCCACACGAAGTATTCATCTTAAGACGCAAAGGTCTACTTAAGAATCAGATGAAGGAACTATGTACGGCTTAAAGGATTCTACTGCTTCATCCCAAAGAATTCTATGTTCATAATCTAGATTCATATCAATTAAAGCAATAGTAATAGTAAATCGTTTATCGTCTGTTGGATTGTGAGAACTGTGTAGAGGTCCGACATTAATAAGACTAGATGTACCAACTTCCACTTCATGCTCTATAGTGGATTCTTCTGGTCTGGCAACTAATACTTTACCGTGATAATGATCATTTGTTCTATCACCACCTGCTCTTGCGTCTGTAGTGCTAACTTCAAATGCTTTATCTGAAGACCACCATCTCATAGTACTTCCTTTAGCACCTATTTGATATACTATTTTTGCCCAAGGCCAATCACCAATATTATCAGAATGCACAATACCGTCCTCATGTGGAGGAGTATAAAAGAACTCTATCCAATGAGAACTAAATCCCATACTGTTTAACCACGGGAGAATTTTATCATTACCTAAATCTTCAAATTGTAGTTGCTTATGGAATTGCAACCATCCCATACCTTTAGTTTTATATTTTGATACGTCTATGTTTGGAAGATAATCAGGTATATTTAAAAACCTATGATAATCTTTCATCAAAATCTTGGATCTTTTCTGATCCACCAACAGCGAATGGGTTGTATTTACTAGTTGCTATCTTATACATCTTCTCATGAATGGTCTCTTCTACTGGACCTTCATACTCCTGTCCATCTTCTTCATCAATAAACCAGTTTGCTACTTCTTCTTCTGGTCTTGGGTTTTCTTCAAGTGCAATCATTTCTAAATCTAATTCTGCTCTACGTTCTGGTGATGCATATTTGTTATCACCATTTGCTATTGGCATTGAATCATGTGGATGTGCCAATTCGTTAATTACTCGGTTCAACCAGTCAGTACTATCTTCCTCTTTTTTTGCTTTAAGGGGGAACCAACTGGACGGATTTAGTGAGATCATATTAAGTAAGGGTTGGTGCTTCAGGGTCTAGAGGAGTTTTACCAGACGCTCCATTAGTATTATCTGGTGACTGACCTCCCATAGGTTCCATTGGTAATCCTGTCTCAGGATCAATAGGAGCCATTGGATCAGGTATTATACCTTGTTCAATCTCTTTTGCAATCAACTTATCTTGTTCGATTATTTCCTCATCAGTCTGACGGATAATCTTACGACGAACCCAATCCTGTGAGTAGTACTTACCAACATATGGTTCTGCAGTAGCAGCAATATTTAATCTCTCTGTCATTAATTCTGCTTCCTTCAATTCAGAGAAGTGGTTATCATATAAGAAGTCATATTGAATATGCTCTTCCATGATTTCCCAATCTTCTGGTGTCACAAGGTTCTTAAGTAAGCATTGGGTCTTCAGCATATCACTGAACATCCTTGAGAATCTCTTACGTAGTCTACCTACAAACTTAGTAAACTTAAGTTCGTCTCTAAGGATCTCTGAGGATCTTCCTAAGTTAAATCCACCTTCACCACCTTGTCTTGACTCAGGTACGTTTAGAGATCTATACAACTTAGACTGGAAGTACTTAATATCTGATAGTTCACCTAAGTTCTGTCCACCAGGTAATGTAGTAATCTCAGTTCCTCTACCACCTTCTCTACGTGGTAACCAGAAGTCTTCCAACATGGACATGAACTTCTTATCATCACGGATCTCACCAGTGCTGGCATCATATACCAACTTATTACGATAACGCATCATAACGTCACGTAAATATTGTTCTGCCTTCATCTTAGGAAGATTACCAACATCAATATAAAATATTCTTCTCTCAGGTGCTCTTGATAGTCTATAGATTACGAGAGAGTCCTCAATCATTCTTAACTGGTTGAGTGACTTGATTGCTTTATGTAGATAGGATAATGTTGTTCCTTTGTTCCTATCAACCAATCCAGAAGTGCAATATGATATTGAATCTCTTGCAAATTTAACACCACCACCTGATCCTTTACCTGGTTGACCACCATAAGGTGCTACATTCTGTTTAGGATTATATACAAAATACTCTTTAATATTCGGGAACGGAGAATCCATTGGATTTTCACGTCCATCATTCTGTTGTACTCCACCAGTCTTATCTTTCTTAGTAATTGATTCACGAACGTAACGCATCTTCAATGCATCAATATACCTCAACTCCTGAATCCCATCATGAGGATTCTTTAAGTCAATTACTTTATGGTAATATAATCTTCCATCAACGTACCAATTTCTATAGATCTCATGAGACTTCTTATCAAAATCAAGAAGTTCAAGGATTGTTTTAAATTCTTCCCTTATCTTTTTCTTTAATCCATCTCCAGCATTTAAATTATCTAAATCTATCTGAACAGGACTATCGTTTAAATCACTAACTATTGCTTCGTTTACAATATCTTCAATAGCACCATCACATTCTGGATGCAGTGCCATCTCACGGTATCTTTTGATAAGATCATATTCGGTCTTATATACCCCTTCAATATCTACATAGGAACCAAAAAATCCACTGGTCAGATAGTGATCAACTCCATCCTCATTTGATTGAGGTATCGGTGATACTACGCCAGGGGATTTCTTTTCGTTATCCTCTATAGAAAATCCAAATAACTTGGCCATTACAACTTTCTACTTTAACTGTTGGTACTATTTATTATACCACAGCAGTGCCAGTTTGGTCAGTTGCTTCCGCTTGCCAGTATTGTACTTGGAATTCGACGGTATATTCTTCGATTGTGTCAGAAGTATCGTATGAAAGATCTATCTGAGATACATTCGTTGGGAATATGTCATAGAACCTGTATGTCCTTAATGGAACAGTGCTGTCTGCATCAGTATTCTCAGTGGAGAACTTCTGTTGTCCTCTACCTAACTGATAGACATAAGCGTCTGTCATATAGGATGATGGGTTAGTTGCGCCAGTGGCGTTATCCAACTTACTCATTTGGTTCATCCATAGCTCGAATGAAGTCCTTAGTTTAAAGTCTTCATCGTTAATGACTGTAACAGTCCATGTGTCGAAGGTTCTGTCTCCAGCAACCTTTAAAATACGACCTCGGAATGGTACGTCAATTTGAGCGATGTTGGAAGCAGGTAAAGCTGCTGCCTTACATAAAAAACTGAATGTATCATCATCCCATCCAATGTTTCCAGCAGATGGGAATGTTGGGATTGATACTTCAAATAAATTTGGTCTTGCTGCACCACCTAATAACTTTGCCTTAAAGTCGGTGATGTTCCTGATTTCTCTTGCCATTGGTTTTGATCCTCCTTAGTTATTTAATCATCCAGTGGGTCAAACTCTACCAGCAACTTCTTCAAAGCTAACACCAGTACGGGTAGCAACGAAGGTCAGTGTGATGTAGTTGATCGACTTCGCAGGCTTCAGGAAGATGTCTGCTCGGAACTCGTTATTATCAATGATATCTGGAGTGTTGTTAGTCTCATCACAAATTACTAGGTAATCATAGATACCTCGTTTCGCTTGAACATCTCGTAGATAAGGTTCAACGATATTAACGAAGTTTGCCCTCGTAATTTGATCGTTAAACTCGAAGAGTTGTGCTTGTGCTGCTCTCTCTAATGCTTGCTCAACTGTCAAGAATAAACGACGAACGTTAATTCTATCAAAAGCAGAAGCATAAGATAATGCAGTCTTATCACCAAATAAGATGATTCCAGTTCCAGGAGTATTAATAATTGAGTTAATCCTGTTCTGATAAAGTATGTCTCTTTGAGACTTAGTTGGGTTGTATGCTAGTTTAATAGCATTCTTGATATTACCTCTCTGCTGTCCAGCAGGTGAGAACCAAGGATATGCTGTTAAATTAGTACGACACATCAATCCAGCAATATCTGGATTGCATGGAAGATAACGGAATTTGTTGTTAAACCTATCGTAGGTATATTTAAAACCACTATCAAAGATTGCATAAGATGAAGATGTTAGTGGTCCAAAGAACTCAACGACATTTGAAGTCTGAGTAATAGGATCAGTGATATTAACCACCGTGCCTTTATGTGGTGACAGACAAGCAACACAGTCCTTTCTAGAATCAGCAACAGCAATCAATTTATTTGCTTTTGCTTGAGATTGTGCAAGGTTATCTCCAGATGGTCCCATCAAGAGATAATCTACTGGAACCTCGTCTTTATTATCAAACAGGTTGTATGCAGTAATTAGATCTCCCAATTCTGCCTTAAGTCCACCACCGTTTGTATAATTCTGACCAGAACCAAGTTTATAGGTCTGAGCACCAATTGAACTAAAGGTATTACCTTCAGCACCTCTATCCCATGTTGTTTGATATCTTTGTAGTGGATACCATAACGTTGGCATATCAGTACCATCATAAACTCTACTTCCATTTTGGAAGAAAGTACCTACAGGATATGACTGATGGAATGTATCATTAGCATTACTCTGGTTAGAACCAGCGTAGATGTAATCAGAGTAGTTGGCAAGATAAGACTTGTACCATGTCTTCTGAGGAGCATTTGCTTCAGATACAGCATCTGTTGCCTTAGATAGACTTAAATGCTTCTCAAGAATATTTCCTTGAATACCTGTTAGTGAACCTGCATCATCAACAACAACGACGTGCATCTCATCATTTCGACCACCCCTTTGAGCAGCATAGTTTGATGTTCCTGGTTTAGGTGCGATGCTATTCCAGTATATTGTTGAGTTGTCTAGGTTTAATTTACGTGAGTTGTACCAATCATCAACACCAGATACCAAAACTCTAGAGTTGGTTGTCTGAGTTGTAATAACAACTTCGTCATTATTAAGTGCAGATACGCTTAATTTTACGTCATCCGTAACTGCTGTTCCACCAATACCTGCTCCACTAACGGTGATTGTTGTACCAACACCATATGCAGATCCAGGACTTGTTAGTGAGACGGTTCCAATACCACCAGATGCATCTCTGAATATGGTGAATACTGCTCCTGTACCTTCAGCACTTGTACCTGTTAGGTTAGTGTAAGTACCACTTGAAGCAGATGGAACTGATGTAAATGTGGTTAAACCAACTGTACTTACTGTACCCTGATTTAGGTCATAACCACCTACTGATGTACCAGCGATAGATACGGTATCTCCAACCGTGTATCCAACACCAGCATTTACGATTGTTGCACTAGCAACATTACCGTCTGTACTATTACGTACAATAGTAAATGTTGCACCAGCACCACCGCCACCAGTTGTACCACCAACTCCAGTATAAGTCTGGTCTTGCTGACCTTGAATTGCACTAGAAGTGGTAATACCAATAGTTTCTATTGAGTCTTCAGGTGATACAACATCGCCGTCAGAGTCAAGTATTGTAAGTCTTTGATCTTTTAAGAAGGATGCATACTTACTACCTTCTGCATACGTTACATCGTATGATCTTCCTGGTTGTGTACCACCAGTTGAGACACGAGAACGAACTTTAATATTGAGAACACTGATTCCTGTATCAGGTCCATCAATTAATTCTGTGATAACTCCTTTTAGATATCCGTTGAAGACTTCAGTAGTACCCGCTCCTGGAACGACTTGACCACTAATGTCAACCGTGACACCATATCCTACTTGAGCACCCATATTGGATACTGCTGTTGTAGCAATACCAATGACCTGATCTGCCATGTCGTCTATGTAGCAGACTTTCAGACCATTTGACCATTGTCCAGGGTTCTTAGCAGCATAATAGAAGTTTGGATTTGCATCCAAAAAGTTTGTATTATAGTCGTCAAAGTTTTTAATCTTTGTACTTGCTACCGCAGATGTTCCGACACCAACGTTACCGTTTGCTAGGTTGTCGTCATCCGATCTAATTACCTTAAGAACACCACCGTATGAGAGGTACTGCGATGCTGACATCCAGTACTCATATTGAGCATCGGTATCATAGGGTTTTCCAAATGTACTGATAAGGTCTTGCTCTGTAGCAATATCTATAGGTTCCGATACAGGTCCAATTTCAAATGGTCCTGCGATACCTCCAATATTGTCAAGAACGTTTTCCGCTCTTCCGACGGTTAAGTCAACTTCTCTAGTTAGTACACCAGGAGATAATTGAGGAGTTGCCATGTTCTATGTCTCCAAAAATTCTCAGTTTTGTTCTAGAGATATTTATTAAAATATAACTTTAGAATAGGGCTACTACTTATACTCCCACATGTAGGACATATCCCCATACTCATCTGTATACCACCTGTCTCCCGTATTATCCACAAAACTATCATCATCAAGACCATTCTCAATAAACCCAAATGGAGCCATGTCTTGCTCAATCTGATTCTTCTGTTCATCATATAATCTTTTTCTTACGTCTTGATCAGTAATCTCTTTAAAATAATCTTGCTCAACCAACCATGCATATATTACCAAACACATTGCAAGGTCATCATTACATCCGTCTTCTGCTTCAAATGAATTACTTTTTTGAATAAACGTTGTTAATTCAGCAATGATCTCATAATCTTTAAATACAATCTTATCAGACTCAATTAGAGTTTTTAAATTTAAACATCCAACCTTTTTAACAGTCTTAGACATTTTGACTCCAAGTTGAGTCTTCTTACCAGAGAATCCTTGACCTACAACTTGTCCTGCTCTACCTCTCATAGAACACATAAGAACATTCTCATATTCTAAGTCGTAATTAAGAATAGATGCTACTTGATCCCCTACATCATTAACTTCACATAAGATATATGCCATATTATAATTTCTGGCAATATCATGAATTATAGATGGGAATAACATAGGTTTAATTTCATTATTCCTATACTTTGCCACTAATTGATGTGGGAAGGTCGTTATATCAATTACCGTAAATGCAGAGTAGTCATTACCTACTCCACGAGCAACATCAACAGTAACAACATAATTATGATCTGTCTGAACCCCCTCATATACATCCAAACCCTTATTACTTAATGCAGGTGATTCATATACCAATCTTCTTAATGTTGCTGGTGATATAAGAGTATCAACAGATCCTAAGAATTCGCACTCAAACTCAACTTTAAACTGTTGTTCTGAAGTGTTAGCAATTGTCTGTAACTTCCATGCCTCATCTCTACCTGGAACATCCCACCAATTAACTTCCGTTGGTATATACTCATTCTTCTTACGTTCAGCATCATGCCAAAGTTTATAGAAGTGATTCATCCCGTGAGGGGTAGAAACAATTATAACCTTGGTATTTTTACCAGATGAAATAGTAGGATAAACCGAACTAAAGAACTGATCGGCAATATGGTTTTGAACGAACGCAAATTCGTCTAAGAATATGATGTTGTAAGATCCACCACGAACTGCAGATGCAGATGTAGATGCAGCAATAATTTTAGAACCATTCTCTAATTCAAGAGATGCTTTGTTCCATGTTAAAACTCCTTGCTGCAACCATCTTGGTAAATTCTCATATGCAGTTTGAAGTCTATCTAAAAGATCCTTAGCAGTTGATGCTTTGTTAGCAAGGATCGCTATATTTACATTATCATTAAAAATAGCATAGTACAGCAGATAAGATACAACAATGGTTGATTTACCTGACTGTCTGGGTAGTTTGCATATGTTAAATCTGTTATGATGAAACTTATCTAACATATCCTCCTGAAAAGAATACGGTTCAAATTGCTTTAAACCGTAATCCAGAGTAACAATGTTTATATAATTCTTCGCAAAATATATCGGATCATCTATACATCGAGAAAATTCAACAACCTGCTGCTCAGTAAATTCCTGAGTAGTATTTGCCTTTTTTAATAGGGGATTACCAAGATAATGATCAACAGCCATTTAATTAGTTTGCAAATCCTACAGCAGCACCTAAAACACTAGCGTCTGCAGCAAAGATTGCTTCAGTTGATTTCTTCCCAACAATTTCAACGGTATTACCTAGCAACGTTAAGGTTCCAATTGTTGTAGATCCCCCAACAGAATCAATGACGGTTACTAATCTTGCAGTACTAGTAGTATTGACAAGACGAACTGCTGCTGCACCACCGAAGATAGATGCACCTGCAGCGTCAGTGCCACATGCTGCTTGAGTTCCTTTAATTAAAGTGATCATGATTGTTTAATGTCCCGTAGTTATATTTATTAAGCGTTGTCTTGCGCTTTCTTTTCATCATCACGAACTTGCTTTGTTCCTTTAAGGAATTTTTCAAGATTCTTTTGAGACTTCTCATCACTTGCTCTTAACTTTTCGAGATTTGCTCTCATAGCATCAGCAATTTTGCCTTCATCCATAAAACCTCTTAAAGATTTAAGAAGTTCTTCCTTCTTCACCTTGTTCAAATCTTTAATAGATCCTTTACCCTGTCTGATATTGGACTTACCATATGGATAACGTAATTCATTTTCTGGACTATCAGCAGACTTACGATACTGTGCTGGATTTCCTCTCTTACCTGCTTTCTTTCTATCTCCAAAATTAGCCTTATCTAATCTTCTACCATGCCTGTAAGCAAAACCTTTACTTACTTGACTACTTGCCATGTCTTTTTGAGCATCAGACATACCAGCAGTATGTGATGCAAAACGGTTTTCATACTGAGGATGACCTTTTATGTTCTCCTCTCCACCATGCTTTTTAGCAAGAGCTTTTCTCTTCTTCTCATAATCAGGAGATTTGGTATTGTCATACTTTGCCTTTGCTTCTTCATTGTGTGTCTTACCAGGCATCACAGTTCCATCAGGCATCTTGTGTGCGTTCTTCTTTTTTCCGTATGTGATACAAGGGTCTTGACCACATCCACAATTCTTTTCACCCTTCCCTTCAGGTATAACATGTTCATGCATTTCAGTAACAAGAATTTCTAAATGTTCTACAGGAACACCTTCAACAATATACTCTTCAAACTCAACATCATAATGAGCAACATTACCATTCTCATCTAGGTCATGTGCTTCTGAAATGCAGTTACCTACACCAAACT
>MDTB01019085.1_pt1 | contig 10746 bp, 9 predicted proteins | sample 811161 | NCBI WGS metagenome assembly MDTB01 (sample SAMN05326650, study PRJNA326480) | marine metagenome | isolation source: seawater | place: Mediterranean Sea | collected 2009 | reverse complement strand
TCAACAATGATTCTTATTGTGCCTTTATTTTTTATTTTAGTTCCAGTCTATCAATCAGTTGGCGCTGCATTTATTGCTCTAGGCATGAATATCTTTGCACTATTAGCAAATTTAATATTTATGAATAGATATATTATGAAAGGCCATAATTTTTCAATGTTGACTCGCCATACAGTTTTTCCGTTAGTAGTCGCTCTTTTAATATGCGTTTTGATTAACTGGCTCGTTCCAATATTTGATAGTTTATTTATAGAATTTTTTCGATTGATAACAATCTTTATAGCAATGCTTTGTTTTAGTTTATTATCTACTCAACACTTAAAAAATGAATTAATTCATATATCTAATAAATACTTGAAGAATTAACACTATCCTAGTGTAAAAAATTATAGGCTGCTGTAAAATTAGGCATGTTGAAAAAAATTTACAATGTATTCAACTCAGAAGGTATATCTGGTATTTATTTAAGGTTGGCCATCAGAACTGCTAAGATTTTTCCAAGGAGAATTTCAGGATATAAAAAATATACCAATCTCTTTTCTGGAAAAGGGATTGAGTTTGGAGGTCCCAGTGAAAACTTTCGCAGCCACGGTTATTTTCCATTATATGAAATAGCTGAAGGCGTAGATAATTGTAACTTTAGCTCTGAAACTCCATGGGAAAAAAATCTTAAATCAGATCAGTCATTTTATTACCATTCGAGTAAGGAACCTGGTATGCAGTTTTGCACTGAGGCTTCAGACCTTCACATGATAGAAGATGAAACATATGATTTTGTAGCTTCTTGTCATATGTTAGAACATTCAGCCAATCCGATAAAAGTTTTATATGAATGGCAAAGAGTTTTAAAAAATAAGGGTACACTGCTTCTTCTCCTGCCCCATAAAGAAGCTACTTTTGATAAGTCCAGAGAAATTACCTCGCTAGAACACATGATTAATGACTTTGAGTGCGATATGGATGAAACTGATCAAACTGCTGTAGATGAAGCTATCTCTCTATACAATAAAAAGTATGATACCGGTATTGATAATGATCTTTACTCAAGTTTTTTTGATGAGGATTTAATGAGGGATAACTACAAAAATCGACTAGTACATCATCATGTCTTTAACTTACATTCAGCTGTAAAAATGGTTGATTATGTTAATTTTGAGATACTTCACATTGAAAACATCTTGGGTAAAACAAGTTTTGGGATACATAATAGCCTTGTTATCCTTTGCAGGAAAAAGACCAGCATGTCTAGTAATGCTAACTTAGATTTTATCAATCATTCAATTGAACTTGATGCCGCTGAGTTTAATTTATAAAGATAATTTTATATTTAATCTAGGTCAATGATCAGGAGCAGTGAAGATATCAGTAATTCAAACTTCCTTTCACAATATGTATCTCATCAACTAAATAATCTTATTTTGACAGATGATGAAATCTCTAGAACTGAATTATCAATCATTCAAAGCAGTATAGGCTCATCAATCAAAAGGATGAATCCAATTCTTGCCTCGGTAAAGAGCTTTTCTGAAAGCTTTGACTATCTCCATTCACTTCAATACAGTACTTTTCTATATATTCTTTCGAATCAAATATTTTTACAAGAGGGACCGTCTGAGATTTGTAATAAACTCTTTTTTTTAAATAAAACACTCAATAGTATTGACCTTCATTATCAAGTGAAAATGCCAGAAATATTTTTTATTTCTCATGGCTTGGGATCGGTAGTTGGAAATGCCAAATTTGGAAATAAATTTATATTTTTTCAAAATATTACTGTTGGAAGAGTCGGAAATTCATCTCCAAAAATTGGTAGCGAAGTAATTATGTACCCTGGAAGTGTAATATCAGGGAACTCCATTATAGGCAATAATGTTGTTGTCAGCGCAAATACAGTTATTCATAATCACGATATACCAAGTAACTCTATTGTTTTCCCAGGAACCAAGACTATAGCAATCAAGCCCTTAACAAAAAATTATATAGAATTATATTTATCAAATTAAATGGAATCTAATCTTGATATTTCAAGGCCTCTTGTCAGCATAGTCATTACATCTTTTAATAGAGGACATTTAATTGAGAACGCAATTCAATCTGCGATTGATCAAGATTATGAAAACTTAGAAATCGTAATAAGTGATAATTGTAGCTATGATAATACAAAAGAAGTAGTAAAAAAATTCTTAGATAACCCAAAAATTCATTTTTTTCAGAATGAAGATAATATTGGGATGATTGAAAATTTTAAACATTCATCCTTCACTCTTGCTAATGGAGAGCTAATAAGTTTTATTTCATCCGATGATTTTTTAATCAATCCATCATTTATTTCAGATGCTGTTGATAAATTTAATTCATATCCAAATATTGGTATTGTACATTCTTGCAATTTGTCGACCGACAACTCAGGAAGTAATTTTGCGCAAGATCATTCATATATTTTTTATAAAAATACTTTTTATCAAGCTGATTATGTTTCTGGAAGAGAAGTTTTTAACTTATATCCAAAATGCCATAGCATTAGTCTTGGAGGGAGTGTATTTAAGAGAGATGACCTAAAGCAGATCCAGCCTTTCATCGAGGGTATTTACTCTTTTGATGTTTGTCTTTCCCTTCAATTAATTCAAAAATATAATGTTTGTTTTATAGACAAGGATACCTATGTTGTAAGGAGGCATGGAGAAAATTATACAAGCACAATTAATGATGCAGAAACCTACATAAAGAATGTTAGATATATTGATATTCCGTTTGAAAAAGCTATTTTAAATCAGTTTGATGATGAAAAAAAATTAATAAAATGGAAAAACAGGATGTACGTAAATTATTTTTTTCAAATTTCCTTGGGATTTTTCTCTTTTTCAAATAAGCAATATACTAGAAGCATTTATTTTCTTAAAAAGAATAATCCAAATGCATATCGACAACTTATATTTTCACCAAAATTCTATTTTTATAAATTCCTTAAAGTTAGTGGTTTATTTTCCTTGTTTATAAGCTTTGCTCGCAAGTTAAAAAACTGGATAAGAGTATGAGTGTTCTAATTTCTGTTCTTACTCCAGTTTGGAATAGGTCTGATATTCTGCCTAAAGTTTTTGAAAGTCTTCAGAATCAAACTTACAAAAATTTTGAATGGCTAATAGGCAATGATGGCTCTTCTGATGGATTTCAAGCGGTTTTTAATCAGTTTGTTGATGACTCCTCATTTCCTATGATTCTTATTGATGCAAACATTAGAGTTGGTAAAGCTAAAATAGACAATTGCCTCATTAAAGAATCCTCAGGAGAATTAATATTGTGGTGTGATTCTGACGATATTCTTACTCCAACTGCATTGCAAGAGATTGCAGATAGTTGGAATTCCATTCCTAAAATTGATATAAACGAATTTATTGGCCTCACTGCAATATGTAGTGTAAATAAAGTACCACTTCTTTCAAATAAAATTCCAAATAATAGTGTTTTTCCATCCTGGAATGACTTGCAGTGCAAATATCAAATAGGACATGACATGGTTTTTGTTACAAAAGCTTCAATTTTAAAAGATAACCCTTTTCCAGAAGTAGACTTCGTTATACCTGAAGGAGTGGTTTGGACAAAGATTGGCACGAAGAAAACAATTTTTATAAATCAGGTTCTTAAAGAGGTTGAGTATGGGAATAAAAATGCAATTTCGTTCAGTGGAAAAATGCAGTTTTGTCGAGGTTATGCATATGCTCTTGCTGAGTGTTATAGGAATCTTAAAAAATATGAACACAGTACTCTTTATAAACCAATATCTGCAATTAATTTTTTAAGGTACTCCATTCACGGGGATCTCTCCCTTTTACATTCCATGAGCCTTTGGAAAGGCAATACCTCATCATTTTTTTTATTTTTAATGATTCCTGGTGCAATGATCCTTGCTTTTAAAGATATGCTGCTTGGAAAAGTTGTAAAGACGCATATTGATTTTGAGAAGAATATTCAAAGCTCAATAATTCATGTGCACAAATATAAAACGTTGAGAAGTCAATGAAATATCTTCATAATAATTTTTCTCAATTTTTATTTTTTTACCCTCTATTTATTTTGGATATTGGATGATGGCTAAAAAAGTATTTTTTTTACTACCTTCGCTTAAGTACGGCGGAGCAGAGCAAGTTGCAATCAACCTTGCGACACAGTTTAAAGACAATAACCATGACGTATTTTTTCTAACACTTGCTGATATTGGTGAGCTCAGAGATACAGCTCGTAAAAATTTCAATTATATAAATTTAGATTGTAAAAAAACATATCAATTACCATTCAAACTAATTAAATTTTTTTATGAGCAACCAAAAAATAATGATTTTATTTTAATAAGCTCTTTCACGAAACTTAATATTTGTGCAACTTTTTTAAAGATATTTGGTCCAAGATTACAATTATTGGTGTGGGAGCATTCACTACCATCTAAAGCAAAAATTATGCCAACGTGGCTTTTTTATACATTAGCTTCAATTTTTTACAGACTTGCAGATTCTGTAGTCTGTGTTTCATCAGGTGTTTATGATGATATTAAATCTCTATCCTTTCAACTTACAAATTTAGTAATTATTTTTAATCCTATCGCTCCTTTAGGTGAATCTTTTAAATATATGGCTAATCATCACAAAAGAAGAGAGAATTCTATTCCTTCTATTGTGTGGGTTGGTAGAATGGATGAGCTCAAAAATCCTCATTTAGCTCTTGACGCATTTATTTTGCTGATTCAAAAACAGAATGCCACAATTAAATTTATAGGAGATGGTCCATTACTTGAGAAACTTAAAATCAGAGTAGGGGACATGAAACTTTCTGATATTGTAACTTTTACAGGCTTTAGTAAAAACCCATATGCTCACATGCTGGAAGCTGATCTATTACTGCTTACTTCGAAAGTAGAGGGTTTGCCAACAGTCGTGGTAGAAGCTTTATATTGTGATCTAAAAGTAGTATCGACAAATTGTTCCAATGGCCTAAATGATATTCTCGTTGATGGAAAATTTGGCATTTTATCTAAACAAGATACTCCAAAAGAAATTGCAATTGCACTTTCTGAATCGTTGGCTATTTCATTGCCTCCTGGGCATCAAGTTCAAGGTACAGAACCATTTCATCCAAAAAAAATTTTTTTTCAATACAAAGACTTGCTTAAGATATGAAAATATTACACATAATATATTCTGGTCTTGGTGGCCATGGCGCTGTTCTTTTTGCAATGCTGGAAAAAGAAATGCTAGATAATTTTGAGCATGAGGTTCTCTTCTTGGGTGTAGAAGAACCAAAAAATGAGTACATTAAAAAATGCAATCATCTTAAGATACCATATTCATATCTTCATAAAGGGCGTTCTAATATAAAATTCATCATAAATTGCATCCATACTATTAATCTTGCAAATGCTAATAGCGTTATTACACATTCACTTGCAGCTGTTCCCTCAATGGTTATTGCAAATCTTTTGAATCTTTTTAGAACAAAGAACATTTTAAGGGATACTCAGGCACATCATCTCAAGTCAAGAAAAGATTGGATAGCTTTATATTGCGCAGCAATTTTTTTTCACAAAATTATATTTCTTACTAACACCGCCAAACAAATAGCTTTAAAGAAACTCTCCTATATTTTGAATTCTCATAAATTAGAAATGATTAATAATGGCCTTAACATTAATTATTTTAGGCCTACTTTTTCTGATAGGGTTTCAGATTCGTCAGATCCAGTTATTGGAATGGTTTCTAGATTACAGTCAAACAAGGATCATCTTACATTGATTGATGCAGTTAATTTGTTAAAAAATAAATTTCATTATCACAAGATTCAATTAGATATTGCTGGAGATGGAGTCACTTTTCAGGCTCTTAAGCAATATTCTTCTAGACTTAAATTGGATCAAAATATAAATTTTCATGGAATGCTAGATGAACATGATCTTAAAATTTTTTATGAATGCATTGATTTATATGTCCATGCTACCTTTGGCGAAACTATGAGTACTTCAATTATGCAAGCTCAAGCTATGGCTCTTCCAGTAGTTGCTTCAGATGTAGTTGGTGTTAATAATATTATAGATGGGTCCAATGGAAGGCTATATGAGCCGGGTAATGCTCATGATCTTGCACTTAAGCTTCATGAGATTATTTGTGATGTAAATCTCTGTAATAATTTAAGCATCAATTCGCGAAATTTTGCAGAAATCAATTACTCTAATGAGACAATGATCAGGAAGTACGTTCAAATATTTAGGCAGTGAAAATGAGGATTGGTATAAATGCTACTAGCTTAAACAATAGGCCCTCAGGGGCTAAAAATAGATTTATTGGTATCTATAAATCTGTATTTAAGAAAATGCATGAACATAGCTTTGTCTTATATCAGTCTCAAGATTGTGATATGGCATCGTGGTTTGATGGCATTGATAATATTTCTTTGATCACAGTCCCGTGTAAAAGCACCTCTAGAGTTAGTAGATTTTTATCACATTTCACATTTTGGAGACATGAACTCGCGTCTAAAAGGTTTGATCTTCTGGAATCCCTTCATCAGCCCATTATTAAAAATACTTTTTCTTTGGGTGCAACAATTAGCACTATATATGATGTTAGAGGCACGAGAGAAGGTAACTTTATTAAGCGTCTGCTATATAGATTATTTATTAAATCGACTTTACGAAATTCAGATATGATTATAACTATATCTGAAACGATAAAAACTGAATTACTTGCATTAAAAGATCATGAAAATATCAAAGTAGTAGGTTGCGGAATTTTGCCTAAGGTTGTATCAATTGACGAGGAGTCTGAGGTTTTTCGTAAGTTCTCAAATCAGGATTTTATCTTATCAGTTGGCCATTTAGAAGATCGAAAGAACTATCATAGGATGGTTGAGGCATTTTCTGAGTTAGCAAAAGATATGCCTAGAAAACACCTAATAATTGTTGGTAATGATAATGGAGGTAAAGCAGACCTTAAAATTTTAATTAAAACGCTTAAACTTAGTAATCAAGTCACAATGTTAGAGAACATTACTGATCAAGAGTTAGCTACAATATATTACCTATCTAAAGGTGTTATTTTTCCGTCATTGTACGAAGGTTTCGGTATTCCTATCTTAGAAACCATGATTTTCCAAAAACCACTTATTCTTAGCAATATAAATGTTTTTCATGAAATTACAGAAAGTCATGCAGTTTTTTTTGATCCCTTAAAAATCCCTGAGATAAATAAATGTATGAAAATGGTTTTTACGAAACCAAATCAATTCCTAGAGCACATTGAGTACGGTAAAAAGAGAGTAAAGGATTTTTCTTTCGAAAAATTGGCTGCAGACACAAGTAATATTTTTGAATCTTATAACTTAAAACAATGATATGTGTTGTAGAGCAGGTATTTTTTTTTATTTTAAGGCTATGCAGCACTCATTGGATTATTTGTATCTCATGAAGAGTGTTCTCAACTTCTGCATTCCACTTGGAGAATCCACTGGAGATCATATGCACTATAGTCCTGGATTATCGAGTGATTATTTATATATGAAGCAAGTGATAATAATTTGTAAAAAAAATCAGCTAAATCCAATAGATTATATTTATAACTTTCGAGATTCATTTATATTTTTTGGAAGGATCGAGGATCAATAGATGATAGTTTATTGGCTAGCTTTTTTTATATTGTCATACTTTTCAGTATTGCTATCTTTAATAAACTCATCATCATATCGAGTCTCAGATTCAATATTTAATTTTTTTCTATGGAGTGTTGTTTTTTGCGGATTATTATTTCTGCTGGGCTTTAGGCATGAGGTTGGAGGCGACTGGAATCAATATCTCAGAATGTTTGAGTCACTTAGAGACTTAAATGAGTTTGATACTAATATTATTGATAGCTTGCTTGGCGATCCTGGATATCAATTATTGATGCATTTCTCTTTAAGTATTGGGACAGGCATATATGGAGTAAACATACTATGCGCAATAATTTTCTTAAGTGGCTTATTTTTTTTTGCAAGCCAACTACCTAAGCCAATGTTGGCTATTGCAGTAGCATTTCCCTATCTTATATTAATTGTTGGAATGGGGTATACGCGTCAAAGTGCTGGTATAGGGCTTGTGATGGCCGCCCTAATTTATTTTATCCGTCAAGAAAATCTAAAATTTATTCTTTTGGTTGTAACTGCAGCTTTATTGCACAAATCTGCAATTATTTTTCTCGCACTATTATTTTTTGATCAGGAAAAATTTTCTATTTTTCGCACTCTCTTGATTCTTGTTTTCTCAATTATCATTGGCTTAATATTGCTTGCAGAAACATTAGAAAGCATGTTCAAGCATTATGTTTTAGAGGAATATAAATCAGATGGAGCAGGGATAAGATTGTTAATGAACGCATTATGTGGGGTTGCCTTGCTTGCAAGAATAGATAAATATAATTTTTCAACAAAGGCGATGTCTCTCATATCTATTCTAGCTAAAACCTCAATAGTAATGTTTATATTAATTTTTTCCGGTATTGGAGATGTTGTTTTAGATAGGTTATCTCTTTACTTGATTCCTATTCAATTAATCTTTTTTGCAAGCATCTCAAGCAGCATCAATCTTTCAAGAGCCCAAACGTTATCTGTGGACTGCCTAGTAATTTTCTTATATTCAATAGTTTTGTATGTCTGGCTTAACTTTGCAACTCATGCTGCCTTTTGGTTGCCCTATAACAATTTAGTAAATAATCCAGTGATTACCCCAATTATTTTTCAATAGATTGATGAAAATAGTTATAAGCTCAAACTCCACTTGGAATTTAATTAATTTCAGATCTGGCCTGATTCAAGCTTTGATTAAAAAAAAATACGAAATTGTATGTTTAATACCAAGGAGAGAGCCATCAGATATGCTCTTGAATATGGGAGTTGAGGTTCGAGAGGTGCCTATAAACCCGACAGGAACAAACATATTTTCTGAGATGAAATATTTTTTTTATCTTGCATATATTCTTTATCAAGAAAGTCCCAATTATTATCTCGGTTTCACTATTAAGCCTAATATTTATGGGGCTCTAATTTCAAAGTTTTTTGGTATTAAAGCTATTTTAAATGTAACTGGGCTTGGCTCATCTTTTTTGAATAGAAATTCTTTAACCAAAATTACATTTTTTTTGTATAGGATTGCTTTCTCATCTGCAAGCTTCGTCTTCTTTCAAAATAAAGATGATCAGCAACTCTTCTTAAAAAATAAAATCTTACTACATCGAAGAACCAAAATTCTACCTGGCTCAGGAGTTGACTTAAAGAAATTCTCTCTTAACTACATTCCAAGTAACAATGATGAGATTATTAATAAAACTAGTCCTAAAAAAGGTTTTAAATTTCTGCTTATCTCCCGATTGCTTGTTGACAAAGGTATATATGAATTTATTGAAGCAATCAAACTATTAAAAAAGGAAAATAGACAATTCTCAGCTTTAATTTTAGGCGCTATAGATGGGTTGAACTCATCAGGCATTGAAAAATCTGAATTAAAAAATTGGATTTCTCAAGGCCTTATAATTCACCATAATTTTACAGATGATGTGAGACCATTTATTTTTAACTCTGATTGTGTTGTGTTACCGTCCTATAGGGAAGGGACGCCCAAATCACTTTTAGAAGGAGCCGCTATGGGTAAACCACTTATCGCAACAAATGTGCCAGGATGCAAGGATGTCGTAGAAGATGGTCTTAATGGGTTTATTTGCGAGCCCAGATCTGCAGATGATCTTGCTAGTGTCATGAGAAAAGTCTTAACTATGGATAAAACGCTACTTAAAAATTTCGGAATAGAATCGCATAAAAAAATATCAAATGAGTATAATGAGAATCTTGTCAATCAAATATATTTGAATTCAATTAACTGATGCAAAAAAATAAAATATGTATTATTGGTGCCGGATATGTTGGCACATCTTTGGCTTGCATATTAGCTGCAAGAAATAATGTATACATACTAGATATTGATGAACAAAAAGTCTCTTTAATTAATAGCACTCAGTGCCCAATATCCGATGAGTCAGTAAAAGATTTTTTTAACAAAAATAATCCTTCTATATCAGCAACAAGCAATGCTGAAGAAGCCTTTCTTAACGCAAATTTTTTTATCATAGCTCTGCCGACTAATTTTGATGAAGTCACTCAGTCATTTGATACAACAATAGTTTTTCAGACCATAGAGTCAATCCTTGAAAAAACAACCTCAGGCTTGATAGTCATCAAATCAACAGTACCAGCTGGCTTTACAAGAAGTGTAAGAGAGCATTTTAATTCAAATAGAATTATTTTCTCACCAGAGTTTTTAAGAGAGGGAAAAGCCTTGCAAGATAATCTGTACCCTTCAAGAATTATTGTTGGGAATGAATCAACGGCCTCAAAGGAGTTCTTAGATATTTTAAAAAAATCAGCAGAAAAAAAACAAATACTTTCTATGTTAATGACTTCCGAAGAAGCTGAAACAGTGAAATTATTTTCAAATACCTTCCTTGCTATGCGAATAGCATTTTTTAATGAATTGGATAGTTTTGCTATGACGAATTCCTTGAGTTCTCTGAAGATTATCGAGGGAGTGTCTGCAGATAATAGAATAGGAAATTACTATAATAATCCATCCTTTGGTTACGGAGGCTATTGCTTGCCGAAAGATACAAAGCAATTAGTAAAAAATTATGATGGAGTACCTCAAAACTTGATAAAAGCTATCGTTTCTTCAAATACCACTAG
>MDTB01199090.1_pt1 | contig 10747 bp, 9 predicted proteins | sample 811161 | NCBI WGS metagenome assembly MDTB01 (sample SAMN05326650, study PRJNA326480) | marine metagenome | isolation source: seawater | place: Mediterranean Sea | collected 2009 | reverse complement strand
CTAAGATTAAAAAATTATGTCTAATAATGCTTTAACTGTTGAAAATCTTAATAAAATCTATTCGAACTCAAAAACTAAAAAAGAAACTAAAGCAATAATTGATTTAAATTTTGAAGTTAAAGAGGGAGAAGTATTTGGGCTGTTGGGACCAAATGGAGCTGGTAAAACAACTTTTTTAAGTATTCTAGGAGGAACAGTAACAAAAACATCTGGAAATATTAATGTGTGGGGTTTCGATTTAGATAAAAATCCAAGGCAAGTAAAAGCTTCTATAGGAATTGTTCCACAAGAGATAAACTTAGATGCTTTTTTTAGTCCAAAACAGTTATTAGAGCTTCAAGCTGGTCTTTATGGGATAGCAAAAAAAGATAGGATCACCGATTTGATCCTTAAATTAGTTGCTTTGGACGATAAAGCCAATGCTTATTCAAGGAGCCTGTCTGGTGGAATGAAAAGAAGACTACTAATTGCAAAAGCAATGGTTCATCAGCCCCCTATATTAATTTTAGATGAACCAACCGCAGGCGTAGACGTGGAACTTAGAAATAACCTTTGGCATAATGTAAAAAAACTAAACAAAGAGGGTGTTACAATAATTTTAACCACTCACTATCTTTTAGAAGCGCAAGAAATGTGTGATCGTATAGCTATCATTAATAAAGGTAATTTGGTTGCCCTAGATACAACTGAAAAGCTTCTAGAAAGAATTAAAACTAAAAAAATTAATTTTAAAGTAAAAGCGGTTGATTTAGGTCTTCCTTTACATATGGAAGGTATTCAATTTAAAATTATTTCAAATAACCTAATTAGAGCTACTTATGAAAAAAATTCTTTGGATTTTGGAGAAATAATAAATTTTTTTAACCAAAATAACTTAAAAATTGAGGATATCGCTACTGATGATGGTGACTTGGAAGATGTGTTTGTTCAATTAACAAAGCACTAGATTTTAATGAAAAAAATGTTTAATAAATTGTATGGAATTAGTAAAAAGTTTAAAACAATCAAAAATAATAAAACATGTTTTCTTAGCTCTCATAGGGAGTATAATTTTGGCTGTTTCTTCAAAAATTAAAATCCCTTTCTACCCTGTGCCGATGACAATGCAAACATTAGTGGTTTTATTGATAGGATTAAGTTATGGCTGGAAACTAGGGTTAGCAACAATCTCTTTGTATTTATTCGAAGGTATAATTGGACTACCTGTTTTCTCAGGAACTCCAGAAAAAGGAATGGGATTAGTTTACTTCACCGGGCCAACTATGGGTTATCTATTAGGTTTCCTAATAGCTGTTTATATTTCTGGAAAGTTTACTTACGATAATAATTTACTAATAAACTTTTTAAAACTTTTGCTTGCTACAAGTTTAATTTATATTTTAGGTATGGCTTGGTTAGGTAGTTTAATTGGTTGGGACAAACCGATTTTTCAATTAGGTGCTCAACCATTTTTATTAGCAGAACTTTTTAAAATTATTATTGCCACTTTTGCTATTAATCAGATAAAAAAGATAAAAAAAATATTTTAGTATTATCTTGGTGATCTTTTAGATAAAATTCTTTGAAGAGTTCTTCTATGCATCTTAAGTCGTCTAGCTGTTTCGGAAACATTTCTATTACATAATTCAAATACTCTATGAATGTGTTCCCATTTAACTCTATCAGCGGACATTGGATTTTCTGGTGGCTTAGCTTTTGACTCTGGTGAAGCTAGTAGAGCCGACTCAACATCATCAGCGTCAACTGGCTTAGCTATATAGTCTATTGCGCCAGCTTTAACTGCTGCAACAGCTGTAGGTAGATTCCCGTATCCCGTTAACATTACGATTCGGCAGTCTTTTTTTATGTTTGCTAGCTCTTTAACGACATCCAGGCCATTTCCATCCTCTAGCCTTAAGTCCACACAAGCAAAACCTGGGGGTGTAGTCTTCACAATATTTAGACCTTCAGAGACTGTTTTAGCTTCTTTTACTTGAAAACCCTTCTTTTCCATTGCTCTTGCGAGCCTTCCCCTTAATGGATCGTCATCATCCAATATAAGAAGGGATTTGTCTGCAAATTCAGACAATTTTAGTTGCTCTGGGATATTTTTTTGCAATCTCATGAGAAATATATGGGTACTGTGTGCAAAATTACAACAGCTCAAAATGGCTTTTTTTTCTTTACATAGTGTTAAAAAAACCTTAAACGCAAATTAATTAAGATTTTTTTTACTAAATTTTTTAAAAAATCTTTGTGTAAATTAACGGGGGACACATGAAATGCGAAAATTTAAAACAGTTAACGAATTAGTTAACTCATTAAAACCAGATTATCCCGTATATTGCATACGGCCTAACGAGATTAAAAAATCCGTTAAGTTTTTTAAGGACAATTTTCCAGGAAAAATTTTATACGCTGTTAAAACAAATCCTAATGAAAAAATTATAAAACAAATAATTTATAATGGAATTCATGAGTTTGATGTTGCCTCACTAAATGAAATTAAATTAATTAAAAAAATAAATTCTAAGGCAAAATTGTATTTTATGCATACTGTAAAATGTAAAAAAAGTATTTCATCAGCTTACTTCGATTATGGTGTTAGAAGTTTTTCTTTAGACACAAAAGACGAATTAAGGAAAATTTTAGACTCAACTAACCAAGCAAAAGATTTAGAATTATTTGTAAGAATTGCAATTTCAAATGAACATGCAGAAATCGATCTATCGAGAAAGTTTGGAGCACTTCCATCTGAAGCATTAGGATTGGTTAGATTATGTAGAGAGCATTCAAAAAAGTTAGGAATAAGTTTTCATGTTGGTTCTCAATGTATGCACAAAATATCTTATTCAAAAGGAATTAGAGAAATAGGGCATATAATTAAAAAAACAAAAATAGTTCCCGATATAATAAATGTTGGTGGTGGTTTTCCTTCTATTTACCCAGATTTAAATCCTGAGCCATTAATCAATTATATTAATGAAATTAAAAAAGAGCTAGATAATCTTAAACTAGCTAATTTACCTGACATAATTTGTGAACCAGGAAGGTCTATTGTAGCTGAAAGTGGTTCAACAATAGTAAAGGTAATTTTGAGAAAAAAAAATAATCTTTACATAAATGATGGAACGTACGGTTCTTTATTTGACGCCGGTGCGCCTAATTTTGTTTTACCATCAAGAATGATTACAGATGGAAGAATTCAATCAAAAAAATTGACAGCTTTTAGTTTCTTCGGGCCAACATGTGATGGTTTAGATTATATGAAGGGCCCTTTTTTATTACCAAATAACATTAAAGAAGGTGATTACATCGAATTGGGTCAGCTTGGAGCTTATAGTTTAACTTTTAGGACAAATTTTAATGGATTTTATTCAAATGAAATTCATGAATTAAACGACAAGCCAGTCATGTCTATTTACGATGATGCAAAAGTTAAAGTTGGTTCTTTAGTAGCTTAATGAATAAAAAAAATAGTTCTAAAATTGGGCACAATAAAAAATCTCTTCTTAAAACTCCAGTAGAACATATTGATATAAAATCTTTTGATGCACGAAAAATTATAGAAGGAATGAGTAAAATGTCTTTTACTTCAAGAGACACAGCTAAAGCTGCAGGCATTTACAATGAGATGCTTCAAGATAAAGATTGCTCAATTTTTCTAACCTTAGCAGGCTCAACATCGGCTGGAGGTTGTATGGATTTATATACAGACTTAGTAAAACATAATATGGTTGACGCGATTGTAGCAACTGGAGCTTCAATAATAGATATGGATTTTTTTGAAGCATTGGGTTTCAAACATTACCAAGGCTCTCAATTTCAAGATGATAATGAATTACGTAATAACTATATAGACAGAATTTACGACACTTATATTGATGAGGAAGAACTGCAGGCTTGTGATCAAACAATTTGTGATATAGCCAATGCCTTGGAAGCAAAAACATATACTTCTAGAGAATTTATTAAAGAATTAGGAAGATATTTGAAATCAAAAGGAAAGAAAAAGGGATCCTTAATAGAAACTGCATATGATAATAATGTTCCAATTTTTTGCCCTGCCTTTACTGATAGTTCAGCAGGTTTTGGATTAGTTATGCATCAAGAGCAAAATCCAGATAAACATTTAACAATTGACTCTATTCGAGAGTTTCGAGAACTTACAGAAATAAAATTAAAATCTAAACAATCTGGTCTTCTAATGATAGGAGGGGGTGTTCCTAAAAATTTTATTCAAGATACAGTAGTTTGTGCTGAGTTATTGGGAAAAAAAGTTAATATGCATAAATACGCGATACAAATTACTGTAGCAGATACTCGTGATGGAGCTTGTAGTAGTTCAACATTAAAAGAAGCAAGTTCATGGGGGAAAGTAGATACTACAAAAGAGCAAATGGTTTTTGCAGAGGCGACGAGTGTGTTACCACTAATTGCAAGCGACGCTTTCCATAGAGAGTACTGGAAAAATAGAGAGAAACGCAATTTCTCAAAAGTTTTTAACTCATAAATGGAGTATCTAAGTCAAAAGAGTGGATTTTTAGGTATTGATGCTGTTCAAAGAATTGAAAATAAAGTTGTTGTAGTACCTTTTGGACTTGAGAAGACTGTAAGTTACGGGGGCGGAACCAAAAAAGGGCCTAAAGAGATCATCAAGGCCTCGCATCAAGTTGAATTATTCGATGAGGAGCTTAATAAGGAGCCTTACAAAAATATAGGTATTAAAACTTTAAAACCATTTGCTATAAAAAAGGAAATAAGAAAAGCACTAGATCAATTATCTGAGATAAATAAAAAAATAATTGGAGATAATAAATTTCCTCTAGTTTTTGGTGGGGAACATTCTATTACTCCCGCCGCCATAAAGCCTTTTACTCAAAAATTTGATCACTTAACATTACTACATTTTGATGCTCATGCAGATTTAAGAGAGAGTTATCAAGGAGAAAAATTTTCACATGCTTCTGCAATCAAAAGATGTCTAGATTTCAAGAATGTTAACGTTGTTTCATTCGGAATAAGAAATTTATCTAAAACAGAAATGGACTTTTACAATAATAATAAAGATAGAATTCAAATTTTTTGGTGCAGAGATAAGAATAATTTTGACCCATCTCAGTTAGAAAAGTTTTTTAAAAATAAAACAGTTTATATTACATTTGATGTTGATGGTTTTGATGCAAGCATTATGCCCGCTACTGGCACACCTGAACCAGGTGGGTTGATGTGGAATGATGTCTTACCAATTATTAAAAGAGTATGCCAAATATCGAAAGTTGTTGGTGCTGATATAAATGAGTTAGCACCTATTAAAAATTTTAATTCTTACAATTTTTTGACAGCTAAGTTAGCTTACAAAATATTAGCTTACGCTTTTGAGTTTAAGAATTAATTAAAGTATTTATAGACCAAGTTAAAATTACCAATGCACCCCCAAGATCACTATTTCTTCTAAATAATAATTTTGCACCTTGCCTTTCTAATAAAGTTTTACCTAGAAAGCTGCCTAGACCAAGTCCTGAATTAGAACTTAATTCTTGAGATTTTGACTTAATATATGGCTCACCAATTTTTTCAATAATGTCCTCTGGTATACCTGGGCCGTCATCATTAATTTTTATTTCAATTATTTTTTGATTGCTATTTAAATTAATCTTAACCCTACTCTTTGAAAACTTTACAGCATTTCCAATAAAATTTCTTAAGCCATAAATCATTTCAGGTGTTCTTTGTATTGCAATTTTATTTGTATCACTATCGGTTATAAAATCTATATGCTTCGAAGATGTTTCTTCAAAAGAGTCTATGATTTCTTGGATTAAATCCTCAAATTTTATGGAGCTTAAAAAATTATCCTCCTCAATTTTTTTTTGTGAAATTTTTTTCAATATTTCACTACACCTTTTAGTTTGACTTATAAGTAAATCAATATCCTTTGAATATTCCTTTTCACTGCCTAATTCTTTTTTAAGTTCTCTAGCAACAACACTAATTGTAGCTAAAGGTGTCCCTAGTGAATGAGCTGCCGCAGCCGCTTGGCCTCCTAATGACTCCAGTTCATATTCTTTTGAAATTACCTCTTGTAATTTATTCAATGCTTCAGATCTTTTTTTTGTTTCACCTGCAAATCGAATTCCAAAATAACTTAAAAATATTAATCCAATTAAAATAGATATTAAAATTCCTTGCTTATAGAAATTAGGAACATCGAAGATGTTTAAATCTAATCCTGGTAGAGGTAAATGTGTGTAGGAAAGTATAAATAGTAAAAAAGAAGATATAACACCGAGTATAATAGTGGTTCCCATGCTCAAAAAAGTTGAAGAAACTATAGTTGGAATTATCATTAAAATAGAGAACGGATTTAAAATTCCTCCAGTTAAATATAGAAGAGCACTTAATTGGAACAAATCATATAATAGAAATAAAGATGCGTATGTGTCTTTCAGTTGACTTACTTTGATTTTGAACTGTAAAAATAAATTAGTTAATAATCCTATCGAAATAATTATATAGCTCTCTTTAATAGGAAACTTTAGATCAAGATAAAAAAATACTATATTTATTGCAATTAATTGGCCAAATATAGCTATATATCTAAGAATAGTTAGGGTGCTTTTATCTAAATTTAGATTCTCTTTTGTTCTAAAGAGAGTTGAAAAATCCATTGATTAGTTAGATGTCCAAATTAGAAACATTTAAAGCATTACTAGTGATAAAGTCTTTCCTAGGAGCAACTTCATCACCCATTAAAACCTTGATCATTTTTTGATCTTCTTTTGACTTATCTTTAGTTCCTTTTGAGTATTGAACTCTAAGCATAGTTCTATTGTCTGGGTTTAGTGTTGTCTGCCAAAGTTCTTCTGGATTCATTTCTCCTAAACCCTTAAAGCGTTGTATAGATAATTTTTCTCTTTGTTCTTGGATAATTTTTTTATATTCGGATGAACCTTTTTTAATTTTTTTGTCAAACTTACCAGCTTCAATAATATATTCCTCCAGAGCTTTTTCATCTTTTATATAAATACTTTTATTTGCTTTCGTCACTTTAAATAATGGAGGTTGAGCAAGGTAAACGTGACCCTTTTCAATTAATTGATTGAACGGGTAATTATTAAAGAAAGTCAGTAAAAGAGTTCTAATATGTGATCCATCTACGTCAGCATCTGTCATAATAACAATTTTATCATAACGTAAATTTTCAATATTAAAATCTTTTGATCCCGTTCCTAAAGCGTTTATTAAAGTAACAATTTCATTTGATGACATCATTTTTGATAATGCCTTAGTTGATTGATTTTCTCCATTATTTTTTCCGTTTACATAAGTGTTTAATATTTTTCCTCTTAAAGGTAAAACAGCTTGATATTCTCTCACTCTACCTTGTTTTGCTGAACCACCAGCTGAGTCTCCCTCTACTATGAATAATTCAGTACCCTCTCGTTTTTGAATTTGACAATCCGCCAACTTACCGGGCAAACCTGAAAGCTCAAAAGTTCCTTTACGTCTAACACTATCTCTAGCTTTTCTTGCTACATCTCTAGCCATAGCTGCTTGAGTAATTTTTTCCAAAACAGTTTTAGCTATTGATGGGTTTTGATCGAACCATGTGGAAACCTTTTCGCTAATGATGTGTTCAACAATATTTCGAATTTCAGAAGAAACTAACTTATCTTTTGTCTGCGAAGAAAATTTTGGATCTGGCATTTTAATAGAAAGTACTGCGGTTAATCCTTCTTTTATATCTTCTCCAGATAGAGTAATTTTATTTTTTTTATTATTTCTATCAGCTGTATATTTATTAATTACTCGTGTAAGTGCTGTTCTAAAACCAAGAAGATGAGTTCCTCCATCTTTTTGAGGAATGTTATTTGTAAACGGTAAAACCTCCTCAGAATATCCAGCGTTCCACTCAAAAGAGCATTCAACAACAACGTTATTTTTTGTTGCTGTTACATAAACTGGTTTTTTAAAAACTTCTTTCTCATTTTTGTTGACCAAAATTGGCTTCTTATTATTAATATGTTTTACAAATTCTAATATTCCACCATCGTATTTATGTATAAACTCTTTTGGTTTTTTTAAGGTTTTATCTATTAACTTAATGTTGATGCCTTTATTAAGAAATGCTAATTCTCTTATTCTTTTTTCAAGCACAGTTGTACTAAATTTTACTGATGAAAAGATTTGTTTTGAGGGTAGAAAAGTAATTTTGGTTCCATTTTTTTTTGTTTTTCCTAATTTTTTAAGTGGTTTGATCGAGTTTCCATCTTGAAATTTAATCTCATATTCACTGCCTTCTCTGCAAATATTTAGCTCAAGTTTTTCCGATAGAGCATTAACAACTGAAACCCCAACACCATGTAGTCCACCGGATACTTTATATGAATCGTGATCAAATTTTCCACCAGCATGTAATTGGGTCATAATAACTTCAGCTGCAGACATTTTTTCACCTTTGTGCATATCGACAGGAATCCCTCTTCCATCATCCTCTACAGTCACTGTGTTATCAGAATTTAAAGAGACGGTGATATTTTTACAATGTCCGGCCAAAGCCTCGTCAATTGAATTATCCATAACCTCGAATGCCATGTGGTGTAAACCAGACCCATCGTCGGTATCACCAATGTACATTCCAGGTCTTTTTCTCACAGCGTCTAACCCTTTAAGTACTTTTATTGAGTCAGCGCCATAAGATGACGTTTTTTTTTGTTCAGTGCTTTTAGACATTATTTTTTTAAAATAAAATTATATCATTTTTTCTTATGAATATAAAATCACGCATGACCAAAGTGACTTAAAACTATTTAGTACCAACCATAATAGAGCTAAAAAAAAAATAAATTTTCAAAACTAATAAATCTATATTTTCATAGGCATTATGACATAATAACTATTTTTGTCGGAAAGGTCCTCGATTAATACAGGGGAAACTGAGTCTTTTAAATTTATTTTCAAATTTTTATCTTCAACTTCTGAGGCAATATCTATTAAATATTTAGAATTAAAACTTATATTTAAATTGCTTGAGTCAAATTCAGCTTTAATTTTTTCGTTTCCCTCTCCAGAATTTGCGCTATTTACAGAAAGCTGAACATTATCTTTATTTATAGTTAATTTAACTCCCTCTTTTCTATCAAGGGAAACACTAGCAACTCGCTCTATTGAATTTATAAAATCCTTTGATGACACCAGTAAATTTTTATCATTAGTTGTAGGTACAACTTTCTTATAATCTGGGAACTTTCCGTCTATTACTTTTGATATCAGTTTCATATTGCCTAACAAGAATTTAATTTTATTATCGCTTGATTGCATTGTGAGCGGATCTGAAGACTCTGAAAGCAAAGAACATAATTGAAATACTGTTTTTCTTGGTAAAATCAAAGATGTAAAATCATTAGTATTTTCAATTTCAAGGCTACTTGACGATAATCTATGGCTATCAGTTGCAACGCCTGTCAAAAAGTTTCTACCGTTGGCTTCTGTCAAATGAAGAAAAATACCGTTAAGATAATGTCTCGTGTCGTCGTTTGATATTGAAATCCTTGTTTTATTTAGCAGTTTTAAAAATCTATTATTATTCAAAGATATTTCTCTTCCTTCAAACTCATCAGCAAAAGTGGGAAAGTTATCAGTAGGTAAACATAATAAATTAAAGTCTGCATTTTCACTTTTAAGACTAAGCTTATTTTCTGATTTTAAGTCAAAATTTAATTCAGAGTTAGAAGAAATCTTTCTTAAAATATCATAAAGTATGGCTGCTGATGTTGTAGTGCTTCCTTCGTTAATTATTTTTACATCAGTAATTTCATCATGAAAAATTATATCAAGATCAGTCGCAACAATAGATAATTTTTTATCTTTGAGTTGTAACAAAACGTTAGAAAGTATTGGAAGAGTATTTTTTTTTTCTACAACACCTTGAACAAAATTTAACGATTTTAATAAAATATCTCTTTTTACAACAAATTGCATTTAATTATTGTTCTAACAACAAACTTTTAATCTGACTAATATTTTTTTTCATCTCATCATCCTGCTCAGACAATCTTGTAATTGTTTTAACTGCATGAATTACTGTAGTGTGATCACGGTTTGCAAATCTCCTACCTATTTCTGGTAATGATCTTGTGGTCATTTTTTTTGCTAGATACATTGCAATCTGTCGTGGTCTAGCTAGAGGTCTGGACCTTCTTTGGGAAAGCATCTCACTTAATGCTATATTAAAATAATTCGAAACTACATTTTGAATTTTATCGACAGTAACAACTCTAATTTGATTGAAAACATCTTTTAAAATATTTTTACAATCACCTACTGTTAAAAATTTATTGTGAACTCTACTAAACGCTATCACTCTATTAAGCACACCTATTAACTCTCTAATATTAGTTTTACTTTCAGTAGCTATATAAGTTATTACCTCATCACTTAAATTGATGTTTTCCTTAAATTGACTTTGAATTTCTTCAATCTTCTTTTTAATAATTTTTATTTTTAATTCAAGATCAGGAACATCGATATCAACTACAAGTCCACCTGCAAGTCTAGATTTAATTCTATCTTGTACTCTGTCCAATTTCATTGGCGCCCTATCTGCAGAAATTATTATTTGTGAACCTTTGTCAATCAAACTGTTAAATGTATGAAAAAACTCTTCTTGTAAGCTTTCTTTTCCGCTAATAAATTGAATATCATCAATTATAAAAACAGATGACTTTCTAAAAAAATCTTTAAAATTTACCATATCATTTTTTTT
>MDTB01175829.1_pt1 | contig 10747 bp, 10 predicted proteins | sample 811161 | NCBI WGS metagenome assembly MDTB01 (sample SAMN05326650, study PRJNA326480) | marine metagenome | isolation source: seawater | place: Mediterranean Sea | collected 2009 | reverse complement strand
GGACTGCCATCAAAATTTGTAGCTGTTACAGCAGCTGGAATCCACTTAGTGCCATTCCATTGTAAGTATTGCCCGTTTGTTGGAGCATTAGTAGTCATGTCTGTGTTGTTCAAATAAGTTTGCGCATTGTGATCACCCCATGAATATGCAGTATCCCAATTACTTTTATTTGTTTCTAGTGTAACAGTTCTTGTGTTTATATCTGTGAAATTCCCATCTACTTCGGCGAATGATAAAGCTGATCCTTTATTCATTCTTAATACAATAGCCATATAATTTCCTTATACCAGTATGTTTCTAGTCTCAAATTTGTCAGTTTGCGAATTTGTTTTATACCCTAGTCTTGACGTTTTGTCACGACGAAAGTTTAATATTTCTGTAACAGTCCTAGTTAACTGTGCTTCTGTTAATCCTTGTAGGGTATCTATTATTTTGAAAACAGGCACGGAATCAACTTTTGCTTGTGATATTAATAATTGTGCAATAGAAATAGCAGCTTGTCTATCAAATTGTCTTTTTGTAAAATAGCCTACCACAGCATCAAAATCATTAGCTGGGTATTCTAATTGTTTTTGCCAATAAGTATCAAAAAAAGATACGACACGTTGATCTGAGGTTGTGTATGATAAAGGTAAATCTGCTGCCATGGTCACTCTCCTGGAAAGACTGTATCGCTTATGCCGCCTAGTATTTCATCTCTACTGGAATTTTCTAAAATACCAGTCAATGCACCTACTCCTTCATTCAAAATACCTTCTGCAGATAAACCTTGACCGCTACGTAATAAGTTGAAGCCAGCAAGCGCAGCACCGATTGGATTATTGAAAACATCACTTTCTCCAGTGGCTGCATAGTCAAATAAATCAGCTGCTCCTGATAAAATTGTACCAAAGTTTGCAACTGCGCCGCCTGCTAAAGTAATAGGGCTAGGCGTTTGATCATAGTGTTCTGCTGCGCCAAAACCTGCTGGTGCTACATTACTATCAACTTTTCCTCTTTGGTATTGCATAGCCTCGTATTTAAAGGTGATTTTATTTTCGACACCTTGACTATCTCCTGCTGTAACATCCCCATGGCTCCAATCTGTTATTAATGGATTAACAAGGAAGTAAGTTGTGTAAGTGTTCCTAGTCATTAAGCTGATTTGTATATTATTGAAAAAGGGACTTTTGATCCTATTGTCCATGCCAAAAGGAGACTGATTACTAGGATGATTTGCATCACGATATAAATCACTAGGATGTGATGATTGTGTTGGTTTGGTAATTACTGTTCCTGCACCACTGGCGGGAGCACCTAAAGCAGGATCTCCCGCCATGGTAGACGCTTCTGCGTCCTTAACTAGTGCGGGGGTTTTACTATATATATTAGCCCCAGCTGAAAGCACATTTGTATCAGCAAAATAATACCTCATATACATTTCTAAAAGACCAGTGGTAATTCCCATGTTATCATCATGGAATGTTATAGATACTGGATTATATTGGATACTAGATTGTGCATGCCTGACTCTGTTGTATTTTTTCCTTGTTTCTACATTGGCAGTGAATTCAGGTAAGGTAGAACTTTTTACAAGCAAACCTAGTTCACGTTTGTGACGTTGGTCCCATCTGGGATTTATTTTCCTACCATCTTCACTGATATCGAAAAAAACATGGTATAAAAATTTAACTTTCGGAGCAAGGCGATAGGTATTTTTGACAAAGGTTCTAGAAGCATGGCGCCAGTCACCTAGATTACCTTTTGGATTCAATGTACCACTGATTAAATTATCCAAGAATCCATTGAAGATTGTAGACATGTTTAAATATTTCTATAAAAAATACTAGGCAAGTGGATTGCCTAGTAAGGTTTATGATCCAGCGCCCGTGGCCAGTGTATTGACAAAACGTCCTACATTTGTACCAATACCTACTTGTCCTCCACCTTCTGTTTGGATTGCATTATCAAAACTTATTGTTAATGAAATAGTCACAGGTTCGGAGGTAGCATAATTTAAGGTATTATACGTTGCATTCTCAATAAAACATCCAAACAGTTCAAATGTTTCAAGAACACCTGGTACAAATTCTCCATTTCCACCATCAAGGATTTCAATAACCATTGTAAATTTATAATCTTGTCCAGATGCTGCACTCGATTGTTCATAAAAATCAAATTGTTTTTGCAACTGTTGGCCAACGAGCTTTTGCACATTCGCATTAACATCTTCTCGTAGATTAATATTCATTGGATCCCAAGTGTGCTTGCCAGCAATGTAAACTTTTGAGTTGTACACATCAAGTGGTACTTTCTCAAAACTTACATTTGGCCTACTTAGGTCAATGACCTGTTTGGTGAGCTCTGTAGTAATATTATCTACACCAAAATTTAGAAAAGATACTCTAAATCTGTATTGCAACTTAGGCATTAACAGCCCTTGTGATGTTGCTGACTGATCCGTTGCTAAGGGTACAGTCATTTTTGTTAAACTTATCGCCATTAAATTACTCCTAATCTAATAATATTTAGCATATTTTACGGTGCAGAAAATGCACCGTTTTTTATTATAAGCCGGCTATTTCTCCTGTATTCTTAAGTCGCAACGGAATGTAAATAAACTCTACTGCTTTTACAGGTTCTATCGCAATATCAAGATATAACTCGTTACGATCTATCCTTGCAGGTGTATTGTTTGTTTCGTCACATACAACAAGGAAATCATATAGAGCACGTAATCCAACTAATTCTAACATCAATGTTTCTGCAGCCGCTTTAATTTCGTCTCGCGTAATCCTATCATTCGGTTCAAATAGATATGGTTTTGCAAGAGTATTTAATTGACTACGTAGGAAAATAACGAGTCTTGCAACATTGATTCTATCTAACGCACTTGCTGTCAATTGTCTAGTTTTTTGTCCAAAATTGACTAATCCTGCTCCTGAAATAAAAGTAATCGGATTTACATTACTTGCATATAATGTGTCACGCATACCTTCATTTATCGTCATACTTTTGAACTCTCCTTCAGCTGTTATAAATCCAGTTGAAGTAGCATTTGTAATTCCGCCTCTCCTGGTACCAGCTGGTGCAAACCACGGAAAACTAACTTGATCACTTAATGCAAGGGTACGCATCATCATGTGACTTGCAGGTACAACAATATTATTACCAAAATTATCACTGGTAAAGCCCGCAGGATAAAATACAGCAAGATACGGATCTGCTGTTACTAATCCGTCATCGTTGTCTTCAACTGCTGACGCAGTGTTTTTTGCCCAATTATTTAATTTTGTAGCATTTGCTTCCAATCTAAATGGCGAGTCTCCTACAATGAAAGCTGTAAGACCTCTATCATTATTTAATGATTTCATTTCTCCAATAAGTTCTGGATATCCAGGACAAGACATAACATTAAACAGCCGAGAATCAGTGTCACGTATTTCATCGTTACTGTTTACTACTGCTTGCAATTTCTGTACTACAACTTTACGCTGTGCAATCCTACCAAATGATCCTGATCCGTCGTCTTTATTTGCAGATTCAGATACCCATCTATCAACAAAGTAGCTTGCCATTGATTCATCATTGTATCTAGTATTTTTCGCAGATCCATCTATATATGATCGTGCATATTTTTTAACGTTAAATCCACTTCGTCGCAGATTAAATAAAAGCATGCCTTTTGGATATAAAGCAGGATCAGGTGAATCAAAATCCACAAAGTCTGACGCTAGTAAATCAGTAATTTTTCCAACTGTATCGCTATTTGCACCAGCAGTATTATATCTTGCATCAGCAAATAACATTCCATTTTCTGTTGTCTGATCGGAGGTATCTACTTGAAACCACCGATTTTCCAAAGTCAAGTCAGTCCTTGCTGCGTTAAATTTGTAAATTTTTGGATAATTTTCTAAATCTGTTGTATCAATCCATAAATCACCGGTAACTAATGCAGTGCCATCACTCTGCAGTAGCGGCTTAGTGGCAGACACTAATGGTCCAGCAGGATCTGTTTGCAGTGCAGCATTAGCATTATAAAATGGACTAGCAGTAGAACTTTGTCCACTTGATCCGTCATATAGATAACCAACAAATTCTGATCCATTATGGACTAGTACGTCAGCTTCGTCTACTACAGAACTATACCATAATCTACCATCAAGCGTTTTGCTTGTAACTGCGTTGTCACTAGCGGTATAAGTCAGTGTTTTCCACAAACTTGCTTGTAACTGTAAAGGATCAGTTGCACTTGTTGTACCTGGTTGATGATAAAGATTAAGTGTACCACTAGTAGCACTTACATATGCACTGAATCCAGCAGCAGTTAACATGCCGTCAGTATCAGTAAATTTAATATCTCCGCCTAGTGCATGTTTTATAACAATTCGATTGTCTGATGTTACTTCAGATGTTACATTAGCCAACCCTGCATTATTTACTGCTGTTGAAAAGTCTGCTGCATTTGTAGTAGCAGTGCCACTGAAATTCATTGTAACAGTAACAGCACTACTAAAGGCAGATGAGCCTGCAGCCGTAGCAGCCATTGTAAAAGTTTTGTCTGCTCCGGTTTTGCCGGTAAATGTTGCAGTTGTCACAGCAGATCCTGTGATAGTAGTTGGATATATACTGTTCCGTCTAAATAATGTAAATGTGCCAAGTGGATTTGTAGCATCGGCTACATTAGATTTCATGTATACTTTACCAGTAAGTAAATTTACTCCTCCACCAGTGCGATCTAAATCATATATGGCAGCCTCATTAGTATCATACACGGGCACAGTGTCTGTTTCCCAAAGTTTAGTTGTATCATTCCATTTTTTTACTTGGAATTTCTGTCCTAAATTTGCAGTAGTTGTTTTTAACCAAAGAGATCCTGTAGGACGAGGATTTGCATCTGTATCTTTGTACAAAGGTACTTGTGTATGCTTTGCTATTGTTAATTTAGGAGAATAAAAAGTTTTAGTTGCATAACTTGCACTTGTAGGGAAAAATCCTAGTGCTTTTGCATTAGCAGCACTAGCTGCACCATCAAGTATAATGATTTGACCGCTTGCATTTGTAATGTCAGCATATAATTCTAACTTGTTATCTACAACAGCAACTGTAATGCCACTGATATTAGCAGCATCAATTTTTGTCTTCACTGTACCAGCATTATCGTTGGCTGCTAAAGCTACTGGCACTGTATTAATTGTTAAATTAGCACTTTCAGCCACTGTAGGACTAGCCACTGTGCCTGCTACTGTTGGCCAACTTTTAGTCCATGCATCACTGCCTACTAATACCCATGTACCACTGTAATTTCTATAAAAAACTTTGTTTAGTGTAGTTGTGGCAATAACAGCATACTCTCCGTTAGCACCTACTGAACCTGAAGGGATGTCACCAACAATACCATTCGCACTAAGTGTGCCTGTATTACTAACTTTCGTAGCATCAGTGATTACTGTTGGTACTTTGTTTGTGAAAATTTGCCCTTTGTTAATAACACTATCTCCGTTCCATTGTTGGATACCCCATAAACTAGTGCTAGTATCAAACCAGTAAGCACCATCGGTAGGATCAGCTCCAGGAGCAACAGTTGCAGATTCAAGCTCAGATAAATCTACATCTGCTCTTACTACAAATGCTCTATTTGCTACTCCCAAATAACTATATGCAGCTTGCAAACCGTATTCATTAAGTTCACTTCCATGGATTGGATTGTTATTGTTGTCTGTTTTGAAAATAGGATCGCCAAACGTATCTACTAAATCTCTCTGCGAAGTAAGTAGATAAGGCACTCCAGCATTCTTTGCCATTGTTCCTTGTGCTGTAGCTGTTCCAGCACCATTCTTTTTGTTTGCTGCCGAAACAACAAAAATCATAGGTAAGGTACCTGGTTCAGCTGGAGTATAAAAACTTTCGTCTACTACACTGACCTGTACACCTGGTGATACTAATGCCATAATCAAATCTCCTCATGTTGGATTATTATATCTATTCTAAGTATATTTATTAAAAATTTTGTAAAATAGTGGTTTTACTCAGTATAAAAAGGTATGAAAAAGGTGAACATAAATATTGTATGCGCCCTTTATGTGGTTGCGGGTTTTATCCTGCAGCAATAAATTATAAGAAAAATAATCGTGTATATTATAGAAGCAAGTGTGATAGATGTTTACGGCTTCCTGCAGGACAGTTTAATGTCCCGAAATGGTACTCCTCTGGCTACAGAATGAAAACATATTGTGAAAAATGCAACTTTCGCAGTAAACACACAGAGCAATTTAATGTTTACCACATTGACGGAAATTTGCTTAATTGTAGTTTTAAAAATTTAAAAACTATCTGTGCAAATTGCCAGCGTATTTTATGCAAACATGGGGTAACTTGGAAACAAGGAGATCTCTTACCTGATTTTTAAAAATGGAAATAAAGTACAAATACAACGAAAAAAAATTACTTAATGATTTGCAAAAATATATTGATCATACATATAGCGAACATTATTCTATGCAAAATATCCAAGCAACAGAATTCATAATTGATGCTGGATTAGGAGAAGGATTTACTTTGGGCAATGTAATTAAATATGCACAAAGGTATGGAAAAAAAGATGGGTATAATCGAAAAGATTTATTAAAAGTTTTACATTATGCACTGATGTCTTTATATCTGCACGATAGGCATAATGAATCTAGCGGCTGAATTTGTCTATTCTTTGATGATGCCTTCCTTCTTCAAATCTTGTTGTCAAAAAAGTTTCAACAATTGGAATAATTTGATCAGATTCTAAAGTACGTGCACCTAAACACAAAATATTTGCATTATTGTGTTTCCGTGTCATAGAAGCTGTATGTACATTGTGACATAAAGCAGCACGGATATGATAAAATTTATTGGCTGCCATACACATTCCAATACCAGTGCCACACACAAGAATGCCTATGCGCTGTATATTTCCTAACATTTCACCGCACACCTTGTTTGCAAAGTCTGGGTAATCAACACTATTTGTTCCTTTACAACCTAGATCTCTCACCGTAAATTCACTGAATTTTTTACTTACATTATACATATTGTGTAATGTTTTTTCATACAGTGATGCTTTAAATCCTAAATCTATTTTTTGAGTATCATGCAACCATGAATAAATATTGCTTTTACATTCAAAACCAGCATGATCACTAGCAAGTAAAATTTCCATATTAACCAATTAAAAAAGAATAACCACTTCCGCCAGGTACTGCCGTTGCTACTTCTGCTTCTAATTTTTCCATTTCCTGAGCGGCTTCATTTTTCAACGTGTCTCCATTTAGTTGTCCGCCACCTTGTGGACCTGCAATTGTGGCAAACTTTGACCTAGCTTCTCCAAGCATGTGTTTACTTACTGCTAAGGTATAATCTCGGATCCAACTGTTTGCAAGATAATCTTCTAAAAGTTGATCATCTGGCCTATAATTATAGCACTCTAATAGTAAAGTTTCTTCTGCTCTAGGACGCTGCAATATAGTCAATTTTTTTGTTGTTCTATTCCAGTTAAATTCGATGAATGATCCGAACATTCTACCTACTAATTCTTGGTATTGACTAAACATATCATAAGTCGCCAGTCCACCAACTTTTGATCCGGCAAGTAAGTAAGCATTTGTATAAGCTAAATTAAATGGTTCAAACAATGTTCCGCCGTCCCCGCCACCAGTTCTTGAACCCACACTACGCCTAAATATTTTTCTTACCTCTTGTATTTCTTTTGGAAGTATATAAGCATTTTCATCTACAATAGTAGGCATAAAAATATAACTTTCTTCTACACTATTTTCAGATCTCTGTCTAAAACGTGTAAATGCTTTATTCAATGCAGTTTCATAATGTACAGGATCAAGCTCAACATCGACCATACCTCCACCCAATCTGTTGTGTACATAATCAAATACTTCTTGTTTTTTGGTAATAGTAGCCATAAAAATAGTTCTCCAATTGTATTTATCGTTCGATAAATATACATATGCCTAGACTATCTTTATATAGACCAACTAAGGGTCGCGATTATGAATTTATAGATAACAGAATCTATGAAATGTTTACTGTAGGTGGTACAGATATTAATATACACAAATATCTTGGTCCTAAAAATCCTCTCACAGGAGAATCTACAGCTACTGTACCTACATATAGTGCTGTTGCAGAAACAAATATACAAGATTTGTTGTTTTTAGAAAATAGAGACAGAAAATACGATGAGGATGTATACACAATTCGTGCTGTATACAATGTGCAAGATATTGATTTTAATCTCACACAATTTGGATTATTTTTAAATAACGAAACACTGTTTATGACGGTGCACATTAATAGTTCTGTAAAAGTTATTGGTAGAAAGTTGATGGCAGGTGATGTGATTGAGTTACCACATTTAAAGGATGAGTATGCTGCAAATGACTTCCAATTAGCATTAAGAGCATATTATGTAGTAGATGATGTGTCTAGAGCTGCTGAGGGATATAGTCCCACATGGTATCCGCACATTTATAGGTTAAAGTTGAAGCAGATAGTTGATAGTCAAGAATTTAAAGATATACTTAACATCAAAATGGACGAAGAAAATCCTGGACAAGGTTCTCTACGTGATTTATTATCAACTTATGAAAAAGAAATGCAAAGCAACACAGCAGTAATACAACAAGCAGAAGCAGATGCTAAAAAAAGTGGTTATGAAACCAGTCATTTTTTCAGTCTGCAAGTTGGAGAAGATGGAAAAGTAGAGCTTGTAACTACCGATACAACTCAATTAGATGCTAGCACTGCTAATGAATTAGCAGATCGAGTCATGCAAACACCAGAAAGAATTGGTTACAGTGGCTACATACTCGGAGATGGCATAGCACCAAATGGTGAAGTATTCGGGCATGGCATAACTTTCCCTGCTAAAAATGTTACAGGCGATTATTTTTTAAGAACAGATATGATTCCTAATCGATTGTTTAGATATAGTGGCACAAGATGGATCAAGGTAGAAGATAATGTAAGGATGACAATGACTCAAACCGACACTAGAAACACTCAAAAAGCAGGATTTGTAAACAATACAGCTACAGCTCAAATTGGTGGAGAAACAGTGCAAGAAAGACAGAGTCTAAGCAAGGCATTGCGAGCAAAAACAGATTCAGTATAAGGATAATTGATGCAGCATTTTTATGATGGCCAAATTAGACGATATATAACACAGATGGTTCGTATGCTGAGTAATTTTTCTTATAAAGATGGTCAAGGAGCTCTTGTAAAAATACCTGTATTATATGGAGATCTTTCACGTCAAGTAGGATCAATCCTTAAAGATAATTCAGAATTAAAATTATTAAATGCTCCAAAGATAACAATTTATATAACAACTTTAGAACTAGATAGAGATAGATTGAGTGATAGTTCATTTATAAGTAAGGTCAACATACGTGAACGTGCATACGATAGTACAAACAAGGAATATTTAAATCATCAAGGAAAAAATTATACAATAGAAAGGCTAATGCCAACACCATATAATTTATCAGTTAATGCGGATATATGGACCACTAATACAGAACAAAAATTACAAATTCTAGAACAAATATTGATGCTTTTTAATCCTAGTTTAGAAATACAAACTACTGATAATTATATTGATTGGACTAGTTTAAGTGTAGTAAATTTAGAAAATATTAATTTCAGTAGTAGATCTATAGGTTCAAGTACTGAAGATGAAATAGATATTGCAACCATAGGGTTTTCTACCCCAATATATATCTCACCTCCATCTAAAGTAAAAAAATTAGGTGTTGTACATACAGTGATTACAAGCATTTTTAATGAACAACAAGGCAATGTAGATCTAAACGTAACTATGCCTGAACTATTAGCTTTTTCAGATTCAAATCGATTTGGTTCGGATGCTGTTGCTAGGACTATTATTGACGAGGATGGAAACAGTAAAATAGTTTACGATGACCTAAAAGGATCGAGTCCAGATGCAGATGCAAGTATTGTTACAACTTATAATAATTATGATTTATTAGTATTAAATAATACTTTGAAATTGATAGATAACGATAACGCAGGCACTATTACATGGGATGAGTATATTAAAGCATATCCAAATCTATTTCAATCTGGAATTTCACAAATAAGATTATTTAGGAATGACATAGGTAGTGAAGTAATTGGTACTGTGTCTATCAATCCATTAGATCCGTTTAGTATGGCAGTCAACTGGGATATAGATACATTACCTAGTGACACTATTATATCCGGGCCAACTGGAGATAAAACTAAGATAGATTATATTATTGATCCAAGTAAAACCAATCCTACCAATTTAAAACAAGCTGGTTTAAGATTATTACTATTGAATTCTACTATTGGATCAGCTACTAATACAGACGGTGCTGATGCATGGAAGAATTCAAATGGTACTGACTTTGTAGCTGGTGTAAATGATATTGTTGAGTGGAGTGGCACAGCATGGAGTGTGGTGTTTGATGCGAGTCAATCTACAACAACTACATATACTACAAACTTAAATACAGGTATACAGTACAAATATATTTCTAATGAATGGATTCTTAGTTACGAAGGAGAATATCCGCATGGAAGCTGGCGTATTAAATTTTAATTAAAACTTTATTCCAAAATTTCTAATGAAAGAAATAATATGCAGTGGTGCATTAATTTATGCTGTAAATACATGTAAATTTTTATTTGTTCATCGTACAAAAAGTAAAAACAAAAATCTTTGGGGATTGGTAGG
>MDTB01023724.1_pt1 | contig 10747 bp, 14 predicted proteins | sample 811161 | NCBI WGS metagenome assembly MDTB01 (sample SAMN05326650, study PRJNA326480) | marine metagenome | isolation source: seawater | place: Mediterranean Sea | collected 2009 | reverse complement strand
TCTGTAACGGCGGTGATCGGACTCAAGAAAATATTCCTGAAATGGCAGTATCTAATATTGAATTTGCTTTTAGCGTAGGAGGTGATGACAAGAAAAATTCTTCCAGCTGGATTTTAAAAGAGTTTCAATATCGAAGTGAAGATCGCGTATGGGGAAAATTTTATGATTTGTTTGAAAACGAATCTTTAAAATTAAAAGAATTGATAATAGATCCTGGTAAAGGGATGAGCTTTCAAAAACATTTTTTTAGAAATGAAATATGGTTTGTCAGCGAAGGTTCGTGCTTGGTGAATTACAGCAAAAATGATCCTGAAAAGTATGATGAAGTATCTTTATCGTTGGAAGATCTGTTTCATGTAGAAAAAGAAGCTTGGCATCAAATTATTAATCCACATAAAGAGCCATGTCGTATTATAGAAATTCAATATGGTGAAAAAACCAATGAAGAAGATATTGAGCGATTAAGGTATTACGATAACGACAAAAATAAACTCAATGAAAGTTGATGCCATAGGTTTGATTTGCCCCGAGCCAATCATGCTTCTTCATAAAGCCATTCATGAATCCAACTCGGGAGATGTTGTTGAGCTGATAGCAACTGATCCCGTGGCAAAAAAAGATGTAGAGAAATTCTGTGAATTTTTAGATCACAAATTGATTTCTTTTGAGAAAAATAAAGATCGGCTTATTTTTAAAGTAGAAAAGAAATAATTTTTCTAAATTGCGTTGTAATAAACGTCGGTTCCTAAAGTTTTTAAATCAGGATATTCGTCTTCAAGAAACTTGGATAGACCTGCCCACCATTCTGAATTCATCATCTCGTCCATATACTTTCCATAGGCTTCATTAGAGTCAAATTCAACAGAATAATAAGCTTGTTCAACATCGCCGCCTGAGCTGGCTCTCCACAATCTAGGGTTTTTAGCTCCCATTGATTCGTGAATTGGTCCTGCCTGTTTAGATCCCTCAACTATTTTTTCTAATCCTGAGGGAGATCCCTCCCATGTTGTTACTACTTGAATAAGCATTTATACCTCCATAAATTAATAAAATTAAGAAAAGTTAATCTCTCTGATTTTTTAGTTTTTCTAAACTTAGTTTGTCTTTTAAACTCATTAAATAAGCTGCTCCAGCGAGAATTAATACAGCACCAGCCTCAGCTATTATTATCAGTGCGTCCATTTCTTTGTTTTGCATAACAATCAATCTGCAGAGAGCCGTTATAGCGATGATGATAGGCAAAGTTACTGGAATCCTTTTGGAGCTATAAAATGCAGCTACCATTGCAAGAATTTCAGTAAATATGAAAAGCATGAATAAATCTGCCAACACAATTTCTTGTAACAAATACATTTGATACAAATATTGCAGAGAAGCTAAACAAGTTGCTAATCCAATTATTACTAATAAAACTTTTTCGCTAGCTGCGGTAAGCCAATGAACGCTATCCACTGATTTTTTTTCTTCTCCCATACTTAAATTATCATCAAAATCGCTTTTTTAAGCTAGTTAAAAATTAAATTTAATCTAAAATTAAATTATGGATTTAAAGAAAATAAAATTATGGGGCTCTAAAACCGCTAGAACTTTGCGTCCTATATGGATAGCAGAAGAACTTGAAATCAAATATGAACTTTTGCCTATTGGCCCAAGAACTGGTGAAACTTTATCGGAAGAATACACAAAACTTAATCCTAAACAGAAGATTCCTTTTATGGAACATGGGACCTTTCAACTCTCTGAAAGCTTAGCTATTTGTAAGTATTTACAAAATACTTTTCCGTCTAATAATCTATTTATTCCCCAAACTCCGAAAGACTTGGCTAAAGAAGATGAATGGTGCAGTTTCATTTATGGAGAGCTTGATGAAACATGCCTTTATGTCATGAGAAGGCATTATGATTTAACTAACATATACGGAGCAGCCCCCAACGTTGTAGAATCTTGTCGAGAATATTTAAAACGTCAATTTCGAGTTATTGAGCCTTATTTAGAAAAAAAAGAATCTATTCTAGATCAAGGTTTTGGTCTAGCCGATATATTCTTTATGTCTTGTCTAGATTGGGCTACCTATTATGAATTCATCTTGCCAAAAAATATTGCTGTTTATAGAGATAAAATCTCAAATAGGAGTGCTTTTAAAAAAGCAATGGAAATAAACTTTAGAGGTTAAATAATATGGGACCACTTAATGGAGTAAAAGTATTGGATCTGACTGGCATGGTATCAGGACCAGTCGGCGCTATGATGCTCGCTGATCAAGGCGCAGAAGTCATCAAAGTAGAACCTATAACTGGGGAGTTGGTTCGTCATATGGCTGCACCTCATAATGGAGTAAATCCTGTTTTCTTCTCTTGTAACCGAGGTAAAAAATCAATTGCACTTAATCTTAAATCCGAAGAAGGTAAAGAGATATTATTCAAGTTAGCTGCTAAAGCGGATGTCTTTATGCAAAATTTCCGTCCTGGCGCAGTAGACCGAATGGGCATAGGAGAAAAAACCATTAGAGAGATAAACAAAAAAATAATCTATGTCTCCATTAGTGGTTTTGGCAGTAAAGGACCTTATGCCAACTCGAGGGTTTATGATCCTGTTATTCAGGCTTTATCAGGTGCAACCGATATTCAAGCTGATAGAGAAACCCAGACGCCCAAAATGTTTCGAATCATCATTGCCGACAAAGTAACCGCCCTTACCTCTGCTCAAGCTGTATCCTCGGCCTTATACGCTCGAGAAAAAAATGGCAAAGGTCAGCACATTGAATTATCCATGCTCGATAGCATGTTGTCTTTCTTTTGGCCGGAAGGCATGGCAGGCATTGTTTATGCTGATAATGAAATAGATGTTCGAAAACTTCAAGGTACGCAAGATTTAATATACAAAGCTAAGGACAAATACATCACCGCTGGCGCGGTGTCAGATGCCGAGTGGGAAGGTATGTGCAAAGCATTAAATAGAGAAGATTTAATTAATGATGAGAGATTTGCGAGCCCTTCTGGACGAGTATCAAATGCTCAAGTAAGGAAAGAAATTACAGGCGATGAAATTTCAAAGTGGAAGGGTGAAGAAATCTTGATTCGTCTACAAAAAGAAGGTGTGCCGAGTGCGCCCTTACTTAATCGTATGGAGCTTTTAGGCAATGAACAAATCATTTCTAACGATTCAATATTAAGAACTAAATACGAAGGGTTCGGCGAGGTTAGACAAGCAAAACCTGCAGCTCAGTTTAGCGAAACTCCCATTGAGATTTCAAAGCCGGCGCCGAAATTAGGTGAACATACCCTCGAAATCCTTTCATCTATTGAATATAGTGACGAAGACAAAAAAAGATTAATCAAAGACGGAATAGTAGCGTCAAATTAATCTGGTCGGGACGGCAGGATTTGAACCTGCGACCACTTGACCCCCAGTCAAGTGCGCTACCAGGCTGCGCTACGCCCCGACTGAGCTAAAAGCTTTGCTAATAGTTTCTCTTGTGATTGCCGGATCAATCACAGCATCCATTTCTAAATACGAGGCTGCCTCAGTGGCTTTACCCACTTCGTACATTTTGGCTACTAATTTATCGAATAAAGCTTGGCGTTTTTCTTCTGTTTCCTCAGCTTCTAATTCTTTTTTAAAACCTAATTTTACATAACCTTCTAATCCCATGCCGCCAAACTCTCCATTTGGCCAAGAAGCAGTATAAATAGGGTCAACAAAGCTTCCGCCCATCATAGCCATAGCTCCTAAGCCATAACCTCGTCTTAAAATAATTCCAACCAAAGGACTTTTAATACGCGCTCCATGTTTAAAGAGTTCTCCCATACGTCTGAAAGCACCTTCTTTTTCACTATCAGGTCCGACCATAAAGCCTGGTGTATCGACAAGAGAAATTATTGGCAATTCATGAGCGTTGCATATTTCTATAAAGTTGGCAGCTTTATCTGCTGCTGAAGAATCAATTGCGCCGCCCAATTGTTGGCAATCATTAGCCAAAACTGCGAAAGGCTTTCCTTCTATTCTTATAAAGCCAGTTATGACGCTGCGCCCAAATACTTTTTTTAGCTCTAAGAACGAATCTTCATCAGCAATAGTTTCAATAATATTCCGAACAGGAAAGCCCATCCTTCGATCTGTTGGAATCATATCTCTCAAAAGATTTTGATCCTTTGCAGTCCAGTCATCAGTGTTGCCTTGAAAATAGGAAAGTAGTTTCTTTGCATAATTAGTCGCATCTTCTTCGTCTTGGGCTAAATAATCTAAATATCCATTTTTATAATGCATATCTGCAGGGCCAATATCTTTTGGCGCATGAACCCCTAGGCCACCACCTTCAATCATCGCGGGTCCAGCCATGCCTATCCACGAGCTTTTGGTTGCTATACAAAAATCAGACGCCCCATAAAGCGCTGCATTTCCAGCGAAGCAATATCCATTATTAATAGCAATTCTCAATGAATGTCCTGTTAATCGAGCCCAACCGGTGAAAGAAGTAATATTAAGACCAGCTATTTGAGTCGAAACATCAGTGTCTGCAGGTCTTCCGCCTCCTCCTTCAGTAAACATAATGACTGGATTTTTGGTTTCATTAGCCAAATCACACATTCGATCTAACTTCTTGTGATGAAAAAAACCTTGAGTACCAGCTAAAACGGAATAATCGTTGATTATGACAATAGCTTGAGAATTGTCTTTGCCCACTTGAGTCGCGTTAATGCTGCATATACCTGTAATGATCCCATCGGCGGCAGTAGCTGATTGTAAATCTTCATAATCTCGTCTACTTCTTTGGGCGGCAACTGCAAGTTGCCCATATTCTATAAAAGAGCGTTCATCTATTAAATGCGTTAAATTTTCTCTGGCAGTCCTAAAACCTTTTTCATGACGAATATTTGCCGCATCAAGCCTTTCGCTATCTAAAGTTTTTTCCAATCTTTTATTTAATTCAGAAAGCTCTGAATTATCTTTTTCAGACATAGCTAATTATTCTCTTAAATCACTGTCTATTAAAACTGCAATAAATAGCGCTGGTTCTGTTCCATTATTAACCCAAGCATGGTTAGTGCCCCTTTGAACAACCACATCAAAAGGTTTTAAATCTACTTCTTCTTCATCGAGCAAAAGAGTTACGTCTCCTTTTAATAGAATAATATAATCAATCGTATCTGTTTTATGCATTGCCGGATGTCTTGAAGTGTCTACTCTATGGTGTGACGCCCCCATTTTTTCGAAGGCTTCCGCAGCAGCATCTTCCATCATTTCAGCTGGTACTCCTTCAGGTGTAGGATTAATTTGAAAGTATCGAAATTTTGTTCCGCCTCTTGGAGGTGATAATAAAACTTCTGCATCAGCTCGATCAACGTTATCCAAAGTATTTATTTCTTCACCGTCTGTATTCCAAAGCTCATACAAACCCCCTACTTCTTCTCCTAAAGATTTAGCTGGAGGTCCATCAATATTAATAATTGATTTACCTTCTCTGTTGTGGCCCGTAACTATTCTTCTCATGATCTCCCCCGCATAAATTAATTCTTTATTATATTTAATATATCTTTTAACTCTTCAATAATTTTAAAATTAATAGAATCTTCTTTTTTTGAATTCTCTAATCTAGCTTTAGCGCCTTTTATTGTCATACCGCCTTCATTCAAAAGGTTTTTTATTTTTATTAAATTGATAATATCTTTTTGTTGATAAAGTCTTCTGTTGCCTGACCTTTGTATAGAAAAGATAGATTCAAATTCTTTTTCCCAATATCTTAAAGTATGCGTTTCTACCTGACAGACCGCAGAAACTTCTTTGATAGTAAAATATTTTTTGTTAGGAATTTGGCTAAGATCATAATCCATAGATTAAAGACTTTTTCTCAACTTTCTGCCAGCTTTAAAACTAACAACATTTCTTGCTGAAATTGTGTGTTCTTTTCCGGTTCTAGGATTTCTTCCAGGTCTGCTTTTTTTATGAGTAACTGAAAAATTTCCTAAACCGGGAAGTTTAACTTCTTCTCCATTTTGTAAAGCAGTAGATATCTCTTCAAAAAAAGCTTCCACAATCATAGAGCAATCTTTTTTAGGTAAGCCCATTTTATCATTTAAATAATTAACTAGTTTTGCTTTGGTTAGTGACATCTTATTAGGTTCTTAATTCAACTTTGTATTTGTTTTTTAAATTGTTCGTAATATCTGAAACGAGAGAATCTATATAAAGATCATCTAAAGTTCCTTTTTTAGACTGCCAAGTAATTCTAAAAGCAAGACTTTTTGAAGTCTTAGATAAATCTCCGCCTTTATATAAATCAAATAATTTAATGTCGGTCAAATCTTTGCCTGAATTTACCTTAATTTCTTTTTCTATGTCACTAAAATTCAATTCATTGGGAACTATGAAAGCCAAGTCTCTTTGTACTTGTGGATATTTTGAAGGCTCAGTAAGCTTGACCTTTTTTTCATTGAATAATTCTAAGGAATCAATTTCAAAATAAAAGAAGGATTTTTTTAAATCTACTTTTTTTATTACCGTTGGGTGAATCTCTCCAAAAGATCCAATCCTCGTATTATTTTTTTGAATATCAGCTGAGATCTTTGGATGCAAGAGCTTAAAGGTTGAAGGTTTAAAAGAAATTTTTTCAACTGATGAAAAATCTAATAATTTTAAAATTAATTCTTTTAGACTATAAAAATCAAAGGTTTCTGAATTATTCCAAGCTTTCTTTTTTTCCTGATCATAAATCAATCCTGCAATTTTATTTTTTTCCGTAATTTTTTTTTCATTTGAAAAGACTTTTCCTTCTTCAAAAATTTTAAGATAAGAAGCTCCTCTTTTTGAATTTGAGATTAAATTATTAATCAACCCTGGGATTAAACTTGTTCTCATAGAATTCAAATTTTCATTAATGGGGTTTTGAATCATTATCATATTCTTTGAAAGATTAAGTTTTGTTTGAAGTTGATCGTCAACAAAAGAGTAATTAATTACTTCTTGAAAGTTTTGATTAGCAATGAATTTTTTAAGATTTAGTGTTTTCTCATAGGAAGTTTTTGAAAAGTCCTGAAAAGATGATCTAACTTTTTTCAAAGGCAATTTATCATATCCAACCAGCCTAGCAACTTCTTCAACCATATCCGCTTCTATTTCAAGATCAAATCTATGACTTGGAGGTTTAAGTTTTATTAGCGGATCTCCTGGCCCTGAAGATGAAGAAATTTCTAAAAAATTTAGAGATTTTTTTACTTCGGATATTTTTAGTGAAGTGCCAAGTTTATTATTTAAAGCTGAGATCGAAAGATTGATCGGCTTTCTGCTAGGTAAGAATTTTTTAGAAACAACTTCTTTAAAATTAGAGCAAGTTCCACCTACGTATTTTTGAATCAAGCTAGCAGCTAACTGCAAAGCTTTTTTTTGTAGTTCAAAATCTACACCTCTTTCAAACCTTTGCGAAGCATCCGTTTGAATTCCATATTTTCTTCCTTTACCTCTAATAAAACTAGGAGAAAAGAATGCAGACTCTAAAATAACTGAGTTTGTTTCTATGTCTACGGATGAACCCAAGCTACCCATTACTCCAGCAAGTGCTAAGGGATTTTTTTCATCTGCAATTAACAAACAATCAGCTGTTAGGTTTATTTTTTGATCATCTAATAAAGTGATTTTTTCATTTTTATTTGCAAATCTAACTTGGAGTTCCCCATTAATTTTATTTGCATCAAAAGCATGCATTGGCTGGCCGATATCTAACATTACGTAATTTAATAAATCTACAATGGGATTAACTGAGTTTATACCCGCATTTTCCAGACGAAAGTTGATAGATTCCGGTATTTTTTTTAATTTTCCCTTTGTATCTTTTAACGAAAAATTAGATATTTCCATCAAGCAATATCTAGGACAGGCTTCCGGTTCTTTTACATTAACTTTTTTTTTCGGCTTTCCTGCGAAATCAATCGAGAAAGTTTTTTCTTTTTTTAATTTTATTTGTTCATCTGCAGCGATTTCTCTTGCGACACCAAGAACACTAAAACAATCACCTCTATTAGGAGTTAAATCTATCTCTATAGAATAGTCTTTTTTTATTGGATCTATAGAGTCAACTTCTAGGCCTAACATAGTCAATTGCTCGCCAAGTTTAGTAATATTTTTTTTATTGCCTAATTTTTCTTCAAGGTGAGATTTAAGAATTTTCATAATTAAGATTGTGAAATTAATCTTATGTCATTTTCAAATAATAGACGCATGTCTTCCATCTCGTAATCCAGCTTTGCCATTCTTTCAATACCGAGACCAAAAGCAAAACCTGAATACTTATTCGGATTCACTCCTGCTTCTTTTAAAACATTTGGATGCACCATTCCGCAGCCCATTATTTCTAACCATCCTTTTTTATCCATGATGTCTACTTCTGCCGAAGGCTCAGTAAAAGGAAAATACGATGGTCTGAATCTTACCTCTAAATCTTTTTCAAAAAAATAATTTAAAAAATCTGTTAACTCTTGTTTTAAGTTTCCGAAATTTACATTTTCATCTATTAACAGGCCTTCTATTTGATGAAACATTGGCGTATGAGTTTGGTCTGCATCACTTCGATAGACTTTTCCTGGACAAATAATTTTTAAAGGAACATTTCTTTTGTTGATTGCCCTAATTTGAACCGGGGAAGTATGCGTTCTCAAAAGAGTCTGTACATCAACATAAAATGTATCATGCATATCTCTAGCAGGATGATCTTTTGGAATGTTTAAAGCATCAAAATTATAATACTCGCTCTCTATTTCTGGCCCATCTTCTATTAAGTATCCTCGAGCAGAGAAAAACTCACATATTTTATTTATCGTCTTAGTGATTGGATGAAGATTTCCAGTTTGAATCTCGCTTGAAGGCAAAGATATGTCTATAGAATCTTTTTCTAAAATTGCTTCTATTTCTTTAGATTCAATTTTTTCAATTAATATTTTGCTCTGGCTTTCAAATAACAATCTCAATTCATTGATTACTTTCCCAGCTTTCGGTCTTTCTTTTTGAGACAGTTTTCCTAGATTTTTAGAAAGAAGCGAAATTTTCCCCTTCTTCCCGAGATATTTAACTTTTATATCTTGGAGTTCTTTAGAGCTTGATACTTTATTTAAATCTTGAAGTAATTGCTTTTTAAGCGGTTGCAAATCCATAGCATATATTATGCTGCATTTTGCTTAGCGATTGCGACCAAATCAGCAAAAGCTTTTTCATCTTCAGCCGCCATATCTGCTAACACTCTTCTATCAAGATCGATATTGGCTTTTTTTAAAGCATTCATAAAAACACTATAAGAAAGACCATTGGCTCTAGCAGCAGCATTAATTCTAACTATCCAAAGTGCACGAAAAGTTCTTTTCTTAACTCTTCTATCTCTATAAGCATATTGACCTGCTTTGGTAACAGCTTGCTTTGCAACTTTAAAAGTCCTGCTTCTAGCACCTCTGTATCCTTTAGCTAATTTTAAAATTTTCTTGTGTCTGGCTTTAGCTGTAACACCACGTTTTACTCTAGACATTTTATGATTTCTCCTTGAACATTCTCTTCACCAGCTTTACGTCTCCAGGAGCTAAGGCTGCTGTTCCTCTTAGTTGACGCTTAGACTTTGTTGTCATCTTGGTAAGAATGTGACTTTTATTCGCATGCTTTCTTTTTAGACCAGATCCAGTTTTTTTAAATCTTTTAGCTGCGCCGCTATGGACTTTTATTTTTGGCATTTTAATTCTTCTTTTTTAGTGGGCTCAATAACATTACTAGTTGTCTACCTTCCGAAATAGGTTCCTGTTCTACTCCAGCTATTTCGCTGAGGTCAGATTCTACTCTTTTTAACAACCTAAGTCCTATATCTTTATGAGCTAATTCTCTTCCTCTAAATCTCATGGTAATTTTTGTTTTATCGCCATCGCTTAAAAATTTAATGATATTTCTCATTTTAATCTGATAATCATTTTCATCGGTTCCGGGTCTAAATTTAATTTCTTTTAACTGAGTCTTTTTAGTCCTTTTCTTAGAAGCAGTCTTTTGTTTCTTTAAATCGAATAGATGCTTTCCATAATCCATTAATTTGCATACCGGAGTATCTAGATCATCATTCATTTGAACTAAATCTAAGCTTGCCGATTTAGCTTTATCCATAGCTTCATCAATGCTTTTAATTCCCAATTGCTCGCCTTCAGCAGAAATTAATCTTACTTTTGACGCTTTAATGAATTGATTTATCGGGTGCTTATTTTTTTTCTCATAAGCTCTTCTTGGCTGAGCCATAAATTAGACCAAAGTCCATAAAGTAATGTTCAATCAAACCTCCTTTGATTTAATTATCTTATCTAGAAGTTTTTTAAATTCTTCTAGAGTTAAACTCCCCAAATCTTCACCTTTTCTTGTTCTGATTGAAACTGAATTATTCTCAACTTCTCTATCGCCTACAATTAACTGAAAAGGTATTCTTTGTATAGAGTGATCGCGGATTTTATAAGTGATCTTCTCATTCCTCAAGTCTAATTTGGCCCTAAATCCCCAAGAAGAGAGTTTTTTTTCATATTCTTGTGCTTTTTCGACGTGTTTATCAGAAATATTCATTATCACTGCTTGAATTGGGGCCAACCAAACTGGAAAACTTCCATCGTATTCTTCAATTAAAATACCTATAAATCTCTCAAAAGAACCTAAAATTGCTCGATGAATCATTACTGGATGATGTCTTTCTCCATCGTCTCCAACGTAATTTGCTTCCATTCTTTCAGGCAAAACAAAGTCAGCT
>MDTB01222923.1_pt1 | contig 10748 bp, 10 predicted proteins | sample 811161 | NCBI WGS metagenome assembly MDTB01 (sample SAMN05326650, study PRJNA326480) | marine metagenome | isolation source: seawater | place: Mediterranean Sea | collected 2009 | reverse complement strand
TCCCCAAGAATGGCTTCAGCCATACACCGATAAAACTTTAGAGAGTTTGCCAAAAGATGGCAAAAAAAATATATTAGTTATCTGTCCAGGCTTTTCTTCGGACTGTGTAGAAACTTTAGAAGAAATATCTATACAAGGAAAAGAAAGCTTTATAAAAAACGGAGGAGAAAATTTTGATGTTGTTCCGTGTTTAAATGACAATGATGATCATATAACGTTATTAAAATATCTATCAGAGAAATACTTCTTATAATGAATTTATATTTGGCTTTTAAAGCTTTGCACCTTATCGCAGTTATATCTTGGATGGCAGGATTATTATATCTACCTAGAATATTTGTTTATCATTCTGAAACTAGTAGTTCTGATGTGATGGAAGTTTTTAAAGTTATGGAAAAACGTTTGTTTATTTATATTATGAATCCGGCCATGATTTTATCATGGCTTTTTGGCTTTATTTTAATTCACTCCATTGGTTTACAGTCTTTCAGTGAGTTTTGGTTACAAGCTAAAATAATATTAGTTTTAATACTTACTTTTTATCACTTCTTTCTTTTCAACTGTTTAAAAAAATTTAGTATTAATAAAAACGAAAGATCACCTAAATTCTACAGAATTATCAATGAGGTCCCTACAGTTTTACTGATTGTTATTATATTTTTAGTAGTTTTTAAGCCTATTTAGGCTTGAATAATCTTTTTAATTAACTATATTATAATTACTTTCCTTAAAACAACAATCATATGAACTTACAAGAATTAAAAAAGAAATCGCCTTCTGAGCTAATATCTCAAGCAGAGAAGCTTGGAATTGAAAATCCAAGCACATTAAGAAAACAAGAAATATTATTTTCAATATTAAAAAAGCTCGCAGAAAAAAATGAGCAAATCACTGGTGGGGGGGTGTTAGAAGTTCTACAGGATGGATTTGGTTTTTTAAGAGCTATAGAGTCAAATTATCTTCCAGGACCAGATGATATTTATGTTAGTCCCAGTCAAATAAGAAGATTTGGATTACGCACAGGAGACTCGGTCGAGGGTGAAATCAGAGCTCCTAAAGATGCTGAAAGATATTTTGCTTTACTTAAAGTAAATCAAATAAACTTTGAAGATCCAGACAAAGGAAGAAATAAAATTGCATTTGATAACCTGACGCCTCTATATCCAAATCAACAATTAAAAATGGAGGTTGAAAAAAATACGGTAGAAAAAAAGCCAGACCAGACCGCAAGACTTATTGATTTAGTTAGCCCTATTGGAAAGGGACAAAGATCACTCATCATATCTCCACCTAAAGCTGGAAAAACAATTATTTTACAAAATATTGCACATTCTTTAGCTGCAAACCATCCAGAGTGTTACTTAATGGTTTTGCTTATAGACGAAAGACCCGAAGAAGTAACAGACATGCAAAGAACCGTCAAAGGTGAAGTTATAAGCTCTACGTTTGATGAACCTGCTTCAAGGCATGTGGCCGTAGCTGAAATGGTAATAGAAAAAGCAAAAAGATTGGTTGAACATAAAAAAGATGTAGTAATTTTATTGGATTCAATAACGAGACTTGGTAGAGCGTATAATGCAGTTGTTCCTAGTTCAGGAAAAGTTTTAACAGGAGGAGTGGACGCAAATGCATTACAAAGACCAAAAAGATTTTTTGGAGCAGCTAGAAATGTTGAGCAAGGTGGATCACTTACGATTATATCTACTGCCCTTGTAGATACCGGAAGCAGAATGGACGAAGTAATATTTGAAGAGTTTAAAGGCACGGGTAACTCTGAACTAATTTTAGACAGAAAGGTTTCCGATAAAAGAATTTATCCTGCAGTTGATATTACTAGATCTGGTACACGTAGAGAAGAATTACTATTTAAGAAGGAAGATTTAACAAAAATGAATGTTCTTAGAAGAATTATTAGCCCGATGGGAACGATGGACGGTATAGAATTTTTAATATCAAAACTTAAAAATACAAAGAACAACGCAGATTTTTTTATATCGATGAACAAACCCAATTAGGTTGATGGATATTGGTCTTCAAGATTACAAAGAACAAAAAAAAAGTATAAGCAATTTCTTTCCAAGATTCCCAAGTAGACCAGACTTTAACGGAAAAATTATTCTTGAATTTGGATGTGGTAGAGGCGCTTTTTCTTTTGATATAGCAAATGAAAATCCAAAAAAAATTTTAGCAATAGACACAAACAGCGAATATATAAAATTTGCAAAAAAAAGTTTAGAGACAAACTTTGCTCAACATAAAAATAAAATTAGCTTTATTTGTGAAGACATTAATAAATGGAAAAGTGACTACAAATTTGATTATATAATTACCAAGGAAGCTTTCGAGCATACTCATAACTTACCAAAAGTTTTAAACTCAATGTATGAGTTATTAAATCCTAAAGGTAAAATTTTTGCAGGATTTGGTCCACTCTATAATTTTTTTAATGGGGACCATGGGTACACCAAAGCAATGTTACCTTGGTTTCATTTAATATTACCAAGAAATTTCTTGATAAAGAATATTAATAAATCAAGAAATAATAAAATTAATTCTATAGAACAATTAGGTTTAAATATGTATTCATTAAAGCAGTATAAAAATTTCTTCTTTAACTCTAAATTTAATGTATCCTTTTTTAAAACAAATTGTACATCTAATAAATTAGCAATCCCATTTAAAATTTTAAGCAAGATAAAGTTTCTAGAAGAATATTTCACATTTAATATATTTGCAGTACTTGAAAAAAGATAAGTAATTCATATTGACCTTTAGAAAATTATTGTAATATACTAGTATTTTTGCGGGAGTAGCTCAGTGGTAGAGCGAAACGTTGCCAACGTTTAGGCCGAGGGTTCAATTCCCTTCTCCCGCTCCATCAAGATTATTCATGATTGATAATGAAAAACTAATTAGGATATACAAAGAGGCCCACAACTCTTTTTACTCTAACAAAGATAATTCTTTGCAAAAAAGTAGTCATTGGCAAATTTATAACCAAAGAGATATTAATTTACAAAATTTGCTAAAGTTTAGATCTAAAAATTCACTCAGTTATGGATTAGATGATCAAAATATATCTTTCCAATTTAAGATTTATTCAGATTTTGTAAACGAATTATCAGAAAATTATATTTTAAATAATTTACCTAAACGAAATATAGGTGAAAGTGACTTATTAAAGTACAAAGATGTTTACTTAGATTACAACAAACTAATACACATACATTGGTTCAATACGATTGAGGCACACATACTTAAAAAAGAAAAAATATCAAATATTTGTGAAATAGGTGGAGGTTTTGGAAGCTTCTCAGAATTATTTATAAGAAACTATAACACAAAATTATTTTCGATCGACCTTCCCGAGGCAAATTTAATGACAGCATATTATTTAAAAGAAAATTTCAAGAACAAAAAATTTTTTTTATTTGATAAATATAAAGAAAAAAACTTCCTATCATTTGAGGATTTTAACTCTAATGATATTATAATTTTACCACCCAACTCAAAAATAGATAAAAAAATTAAAATAGATTTTTTTATAAATACTAGATCTATGATGGAAATGAATTTTAAAGTTATTCAAGATTATTTTAATTTTATACATAATTATAGTCACCAAAGAAGTTTTTTTCTAAACATAAATAGATACGAAAAAAGTTCAGTAGGTGAAAAAATCAAAATATCCGATTACCCATATGATCAAAACTGGAAAGTAGTTTTATCAAAACCCAGTGTAAACCAAGATTGGATTCATTTTCTTTTAACAAAAAGAAATTATGGAGATGATAGTGATATTAAAAATGAGCAAAAAAAAATAGAATTAATTGGAAAAAAATATCACGGTATGTATGTTGATAAAATTGCATTTAATTCTAAATTTAAAAAATTTTTAAAAAATATCATAAAATTAATTTTTGGAAAAAGATTTCTGAATTTTTTGGGAAAGATATTTATCAGGATTGGTAATACCTTCAAAAATATTTAATATTGCTTATATTTAAATAGCATAAGAATTTTTAAAATATATTTCTATTTAGACCTTTTATTGCTATAGTATTTTATGACAGATTTAGCTGATAAGAAATGTGTTCCATGTGAAGGTGGTATTCCTAGCTTTGATAAATCAGAAATACATAAATACTTAAAAAAAGTTGACGGGTGGGACGTCAAAAATGATAATGATGATATCTATTATTTAATTAAAGAATTTAAGTTTAAAAATTTTTCAGAAAGCCAAAATTTTGTTAATAAGGTTGGAGAGATAGCTGAAACAGAAGGTCATCATCCTGATATATGGTTTGGTTGGGGTTATGCTAAAATAAAAATTTTCACACACGCAATTAAAGGCTTGCACGAAAGTGATTTTGTTTTAGCGGCAAAAGTTGATAGGATTTCTTAGTGATTAAAATGTCTTGTTCCAGTAAAAATCATTTTTATTTTAGCTCGATTTGCAATCGATATTGACTGTTTATCTCTTATCGAACCTCCTGGTTGAATAATCAGTTTTACTCCTGATTTAATTAATTTTTTAACACCGTCTGGAAATGGAAAAAACGCATCTGATGCTGCTATTGAATTAGATAACTTTTTAGGTTGGAATCTTTTCCCTTTTTCTACTGCAATCTTACAACTATCAACTCTACTTGGTTGTCCAGCACCAATACCAACTGTGGAAAAATCTTTTGTTACAACAATAGAATTAGATTTAACAAATTTACAAATATTCATTGCAAATTCAGCTTCTCTCAAATCACGTCTTGATGGTTTTAATTTTGTTACAAACTTTAGTTTTCTGCTATTAAAGATTTCACTATTTTTATTTTGCACAAGTAAAGAATTATCGAAGTATTTTATTTGTTCATCAGATTTAAACCTAAATTTTGATATATCTATAAGTATTAAATTTTTTCTTTTTTGCAATATCTTTAAAGATTCTTTTTTAAATTTTTTTGCTAAAATTACCTCAAAAAATGTTTTAGATAATTCATTAGCGATTTTCTTATTTATTGTAAAATTACATGCAACTACTCCACCGAAAGCACTTATCGGATCACTTGACAGTGCGTTCTTAAAAGATTTTATTGGTGAATTATTTATTGATACTCCAGATGGATTTGCATGTTTTACAATAACTGTACCAGTTTTTTTTAAAGAATATAAGATTTCTAGACCAGAAAATATATCATTGTAATTATTATAACTTAAACTTTTACCAGTTAATTTTTTTAAGCCAATTCCATTATTATTACCGTGAGCATAAATACTGCTTTTCTGGTGGGGGTTTTCGCCATATCTAAGTTGGGCTACTTTTCTTCCAACTATTATTTTTTTATCTGGAAAATATATCTCTAATTCTTTGTTTAACCAGTTTGAAATTATACCGTCATAATATGCTGTTAATCCAAATGCTTTACTAGCTAAATATTTTCTGAATTTTAAATCAGTTGAACCATTATTTTTTTTTAATTGTTGAACAAGATTATCGTAATCACTTTTATCTGTTATAATAGTCACATCTCTAAAGTTTTTGGCCGCAGCTCTTACCATTGTTGGTCCACCAATATCAATATTTTCAATCATGCTTTTGAAATTTTTTTTACTTAATAGGGCTTTTTGAAAAGGATAAAAATTTACTATAATTAAGTCTATATTTTGAAATTTATTTTTTCTCATTTGTAACTGATGTTTTTTATTAGATCTATCATTTAAAATTCCAGCATGAATTTTAGGATGCAATGTCTTTACCCTTCCATCAAGCATCTCTTTAAAACGAGTAAATTTTGAGACTTCTTTACATTTGAAACCAAGTCTTCTTATTTCTCTAAAGGTTCCACCAGAGCTTATTAAATTTATTCCATAATTCTCAAATATTGATAATATTTTAATTAATTCTGATTTATCTGAAACTGATATTAATGCGTTTTTAATTTTTTTTAACATTACTTAAATTGATTTTCTTATCTCCCATTTTATATCCTTCTTTAAATCATTTGTATTTCCATAAATAACAATACAATGATTATTCAACACTTTCTTTCTACCCAAAAATATTCCTTTTTCAATTTTTAAGTCTAAATCTTCTGATGAAAAAACCCAAGATTTTTTTTTATCAATTTGTAAAAGTATATTTTTACCACTTAAGGTATTCACAACATCAATGCCAGGGTAAATATGAAATCTTATACTAAAATTTAGATTATCAGAGATGTTTTTTTTATTAATAAGAAGGTCTGTTCCAATTATTCTATTATCTTTTTTGAAAATTTTAATTTCTCTTTTATGAAGATATCCAAAATTATTTAAATATGCATTATGAGTTGCTGTTAAGGCTATATCATTTGTATTTTCAGCTCTACCAATATCAAAAACTTTAAACCCATCACTAATAGTCGACCCATAGGTTTTATTTATTAAACTATTTTTTTGAAATTTCACAACTGAAGTCTCATTTAAGCATAGAGTAGACTGTGCTGAAGTAAATTTACTAATCAAAGCAATTTTATTTGATATTCTCCTACCGTAACCACAATTAGTAATTATTTTATTGTTCTCACTAAAATATTCAAAAGATAATGGGCCAGACTGATAATCTTTTGAAAACCTAAAAAGTGGGGCTTCTCCAGTGTCAAAATATAACGTATTTTTTTTATTTTTTACTATCTGGATTTGGCCAACGAATTTTAATTTTTTATTAGAAATATAACTTAGCTTCTCTAGATATAACCAAAACTCTTCTAAATTTTTTTCAGTAGTGCCATTAAACAATGGTAATATTTTACTTTCATTTTTTAATGAATTTAAACAACTCAAATTCTTCTCAATTATATCATCAAGATAATCTGGAACTAATTCTTGAGCACTTTTAATCCACTCTTTTATAATTATAAAATATTGCAAAAATAAAACTAAATTTTCTGCATTCCTATTAATAGGAAAACCATTTTTATCAAAGAAACTATTTATTATTTTCTTTAATTCTTTCAGACCGAAGGTATAATTATTATAGTACTCCTTAAAAACTAAACCCGATAAAATTATTGAAGCTAAACAAGATATTTTTGTAGTATCGTGGGTAACGATTTTTAAATTCTTTTTTATAAAATTAATTTGCTTAATAATAGATAAAAAGAATCTCTTTTGAAACCTATCTTCATTTTTAATTAAAATAATATCTGCATTAGAAATCCAAGCAATAAGTCTTTTACTCAATACATTTTCATTCCAAATATTTTTTTTGTAATCTCCATACTTCTTAATCCAATCATCAATTATTTTCTTAAGTGATTCTTTCTCGTTTTTTCTGTCAATAAGATTTAGCCAAAGAAAACTATGCAGGTTTTTTTTTTCATTTTCATCTTTAGAACTAACCCAAAAATAGTTTGCTTCAAATTTTGTTATCTTTATCAACAAATCTTTGTGATTTAGTAAAGGAGATAAAAGATGTTGATTTGGGTAAAAAAAAAATCTTGAAGGTATGTGAGATATTAGAAGTTTATTATAAAAAGGAGTAGAAAAAAAAATTTCTCTTATATATTTAGTTGTTATTTTTTGAACCGATAGTAGATAAATATAGATTCCTTTTAGATCTAACATTTCTTAATTTGAACGAAGCAATCCTATATTTTTTTTTAAATCTCCGTTGTTTTCATTAAATATTGTTGATCCTGATACTAAAATATTAGCACCAGCATCTTTAGCTAATTGCGAGTTCTTAAAATTAATTCCGCCATCAATTTCTATATCAATATCTAATTTCTTTTCTGTAATTATCTTTTTTATTTTTTTAACCTTATCCAAAACTTCTGGAATAAATTTTTGTCCTCCAAAACCAGGTTCAACACTCATTATCAAAACTAAATCAATATTATTTAAGTAATCTAAAATCAAATCTATACTTGAGTTTGGTTTTAACGAAATCCCAACCTTTTTTTTATTTTTTTTAATTAAATCAATAGTACCAGAGATATTATTAGTAGCCTCAGGATGGAAAGTAATTATATCTGCGCCAGCATTTGAAAATGGTTCTATATACTTATCAACTGGGGCAATCATCAAATGGACATCAAACGTTTTTTTTGTAAAAGGTCTTAATTTTTTAATAACACTAGGTCCTATAGTTATATTTGGCACAAAATGACCATCCATCACATCAACATGAATATAATCTGCGCCAGCATAATCTAAAGATTTTATTTCCTCTCCTAATTTACTAAAATCAGCAGATAAAATAGAAGGTGATATTTTAATTGAAGAACTCATACTTAATTATTTATAGTTTAAATTTTTTTTTGTCAAAAAAATTTTTAGTTTCTTAATTTCTACTACCAATATCCTCAGATTGAGATGTTATAGTCTTTTCAGATGGGGTAGACATTCCCATTTTAAAACCCAAAAACCACACTAAAATTACCCCAAGTATCCAGAAGATTATTTGCCAAACCCAAATAGAAGGCATACCAAACGACCAGCTTTCAACATTACCTGGGTTTCCAAACATATTATTTCCTATTAACAAACCTGGACCTAAAGCAAAAAATATCCAAGCTACAGTTACAATCCAAGCACTGGGTTTTAAACTTCTTCGAGCTATTGAAAAATTTCTGTGATCATTAAAGAATTCGTGTATCTTATTTTTATGGTTAGTCTCTTTTATTTCTTGTGTTATAAATGAAATTACAACAGCAGAAATAAAATTAAATAAAATTCCCCAAAAAGCTGAATGTATTGTTAAAGGCCACTTCTCCCAACTTATGAGCTCTCCAAACATTACTTGACCAATATGCTCAGTGAAAAATACGGTTATTATTCCTACTATAATTCCAAGTGAAACTCCATTTTTAGTTAGCCAAGGTATGTAACAAATTGCCATTAATGGAATAAACATTTGGCAAGCAATACCTAAAGCAAAACTTCCTAAATCAAATATTGAACCTGAACCTTGAATAGATAATACTAATGATGCAATAAACACTACCATCAATATAATTTTGAAAGCAAAAATTTGTTCATTATTATTCATATTTTGTATGAAAAATTTCTTTAAAATGTCTCTGGTAATAATTGCACTAACACTTAAATAAATCATATTTGAAGAATGAACAGCAGCGATTCCACATACCAATAATAATCCGAAAAATAGTGGGGAATATTCACCAATAACATTAATTAAGTGCGGAACAAGACTACCTAAATTATTTGGAGAAATATTATTTGGTAGAATATTTGAAATATTATTACCCGATTGATTTATAACTTCATTAGAACCTAAAAAAATAGACCCAACGCCAATTGCACTTGAAAAAAAAATTAAAATAAAGCCCATAAAAAACGAAGTAAACCAAACTTGTTGTGTTGCAAAAGATTTCACCTCTCTATTAGAAAAAGCTAACATTGAAAAACTTGGTGACATAACAATTCCTGAAATAGCAAATGCAAAGGTTAAAATCATTGAACTTGTCCAAATGCCATCATACTCAGAATTATTATTAACTAGTTCTACAGTTTTTACCGTTCCGGGTACTGTCAAATAAGCATCATAATTCTCTTTTATATTAAACAAACTTTCTTTAATATTTGATATCCTAGATAAACTTTCGTTTAAAAGATTCCAACCACCAACCAAATCGTAGACTGTAAAACCTAAAGCAATTATTCCAAAAATTACTAAAAGAAAATTTAAAGTATCAATATAAATTAAAGATTTAATTCCACTTAAACTCAAATAAACTATAAGTATACTTCCTAATAGCAGTGATGCAGAACCAGCACCAATAATATTATCAGATAATATACTTAAAAATATTCCTGCTAAAGAAAGTTGCATAGCTATAAAAGGAATAGCAAATCCTATACCAACAACTACAATTAAAATTCGTATTAGGTCACTTTTGAAATAAGATGCCATCATTTCAGCAGGCGTAACAAATCCAAATTTTTTTGATAACATCCACTGTTTTTTTAAAAAAATCACACTAATTAAAGACACCATAATTACTGACAAGGTAGTAGTTGCGTAAGGAAAACCATTAAGCAAAGTGAGACCAGGTTGGACTAAAAATGCCCAACAGGAAAATATTGTTCCAGTGGCCACAATAACATACACCCATGTGGGTAGTTGTCTCCCATAAATGAAAAATTCAACTGGAGTTATGGTTTTTTTATGATTTTTAAATCCACAATACAAACAATAAACCCAAAATAGAGCTAAAAAAATTATTAATGAATAAATTTTTCCTGACATTTTTATTAATTTAAAATTAAGTTTTTAGACAATTTTATTTAAATTATCTATTAAATAAACGATAAATTTCTTTTGCAATATCACTTTCTAAAGGAAAGGATAGCATTCCCATAACATCATATCCCAGGATATAGGGCATTGCGTAGAAACGAAACATATAAAAAAACCATGCAACGTATAATGGAACAAAAAGAGGTATTATAAAGCTTGGTGTTATAAACTTAAATAATTTAATAATAGGGTTTGTAAGTTTTACAAAAGCCTTCATAAAGAAGAAATTTGAGTCCTCTCTTTGAAAAATATTCATCGCTGATCTTCCAATTAGTGTCCACATAATTATCCCAAGAATGTAATCTACTATCAGTATCCAAAGTGGCATAACCTAAATTAGCACGTGAAAATATTTCCTTAAAGTAAAAAAAAAGGGGCGAACAAGTCGCCCCTTTTATAATAAAACAATTTTATTTAGTGTTGTTTTCCAAGAATAGCTCTTCCGCTAGGT
>MDTB01014892.1_pt1 | contig 10748 bp, 10 predicted proteins | sample 811161 | NCBI WGS metagenome assembly MDTB01 (sample SAMN05326650, study PRJNA326480) | marine metagenome | isolation source: seawater | place: Mediterranean Sea | collected 2009 | reverse complement strand
CAGTGCTGCTTTATTTTGGTTTAATTTAAGCTTTGTTTTGCCAAAAAATACTTAATAAGAATTACACTTTTATAAACTTTAAATTTTTAATTTGACTAAATTGCTGTTTAGAATTTAATTTAGATAATTTTTTTCTTCTTAAATTTTCTTCTTTAATATTTTTGGATGATAATTTTTTTAATTTTGTTTTTTTTAAAATTTCTTTATTCACAAAAAATGCGTTTATGCCTGCAACAACCTTGACTAAAGAATAATTTTTAGATTTCATTAACTTATCAAATGCAACAATAGATGCACCATGATACCATCCACTTTTATGCATTTTAAATCTTTCAAAATCTCTATTATAAGGAACAGTTATAGATTTATTCAAAAAAGTTGAATTATATTCTGCAACAATAATTTCTGGGAAAATTTTTTTGTTAAACAAATACTTAAGTATCCAATAATCATTTCCATCAATATCAATTGAAAAAATACCTATTTTTTTAAAAGTAAAAATTTCCATCAAATTGTCTCTACTAACAAATCTATGGATTACTCTAAGATTTTTTTTCAAAAAAAAATTTATGAATTTCATTATAAGGACGTTTAATAACCCCCCACCATCAATTAATATAATTTCAAATTTTTTTTTATACAAACCTACCAAATTAAATTGGTCATAATGGAAGCCTAATTCTATACCATTTTTATTTTTTAGAAATTTACTTAAGTAAATTATAAATAAATTCTCTTTATTCTGATTTTGACTTTTTACTTTTTTAAAATAAAAATCTTTTATCAATATTGTTTTTATAATAAATAAAAATTTTCTTATTTTATTAATAATCACTTAACTAAATTATCTGTCAGTTTATATGTATCACTTTCGTATTCTTTCCCTCCTCTTGGGCCTTTGGTAAAAACTAGCATTTCGCTGTTTACTAAAGCTTTGATTGCATGTTTTTCATTTTTTTCTGTAAGTATTAAATCGCCTTTTTTCATTATTTTTTTAATTTTTTTTCCTTTACCTTTTTTTGTTACCAAAATTACTTTTCCACTTAGAATGTAATTCCATTGAATAGTTTTTTTATGAAAATGATTTCCTCTGACTGTATTCTTTTTTTGAGTAATGTAAGTAATTGCATTTATTTGAGTTTTCTCAATTAAATCTACAATTATGCCTCTTTTATCCTTGAAGTTAATTTTTTTTTTTATCTTAATCATTTTAAACTACTCTTACTAATTATTTTAGGTTTGGGAACTGGTATTATGAATTTACCGCCCGTTTTTAAAAAATTTTTGTTGTTACTAATAATTTCTTTATAAAAGTTCCATGCTAAAATTAATGCATAATCAGGTCTTTTTTTTAAAATTTCTTTATCAGAAAATACTTTTACATTGGTTCCCGGTGTGTATCTTCCAATTTTTAGTCTCGATTTTTCTGTTGCAAACTCCACTAAATCTTTATCTATTTTACAATAATTAAGTAAAGTCATTCCTTTTGCTGGTGCACTAAGTAAAATTATTTTTTTATTTTTAGACTTTAATTTTACCAATAAATTTAAAAGTTCTAATCTATTTTTTTTTACATTTTTTGAAAAATTTAATAAATTTTTCATATCATTCAATTTTGCTTTTTTCTCTTTAACCAAAATTTTTTTTAAATTTTTAGTTTTTTTAAATTTATTTTTATTTGAAATAAAAATTCTAATTGATCCTCCATGAATATCTTTTTCTTCGACATCAAATATCTCAAGATTTTTTTTCTTTAAATATCTAATAAGTGGAATTAAAGTTATGTAAGATAAATGCTCATGGTAAATTGTATCATATTCTAAATTTTTAATTAAATTTAAGAAATAAGGAACTTCTATTATCAAAACTCCATTTTTTTTTGCTAAAATTTTAAAACATTTGAAAAAGTTTTCTAAGTCATCTATGTGTGCAAATACATTTGAACCAGTGATAATTTTAATCTGCCTATGCTTTTTGAGTATTTCTTTACAAATCTTTTGATTAAAAAAACTATTGATTGTTTTTATACCTCTACTATTAGCAATTTTACAAATATTTTTTGCTGGGTCTACACCTAATATATTTATTCCTATATTTTTAAAATGGGAAAGCAAATTACCTACATTACTTCCAATATCAAGCACAGTATCATTTTTATTTAGAGAAAACCTTCTTTTACATGAGTGTGCAAATTCTCTAAAATGCTTATTACCATCCTTTGTAAGAGAAGACTCATAGGGATAATCATCTTGATAAAGTATTTTAGGATCAACTACATAATTTAATTGTTTGAAACCACAATTTATACAACTCAAAACTTTTAAAGGGTAATATATAATACTTTTATTAATTTTATCCTCATCAATAAATTGATCTGAAGGTGGATGATGTCCTAAATCTAAGAATAACCTTAAATTTTTACTATTACATAGCCTACACTTTTTTTTAATCATTATCTATTTATAAGTTCCTCTGAGGGTTCTATAGCTTTCAAATATTTCATCAAATATTTTTTTATTTCCATCAAATTTATATTTAAGCTGGTTATACTTATCTCTCGATTTTTGTTTAAATTCCTCTTCTAAATCTTTGTTTGATAAAAATTTCAAAAGTTTGTTAGCTAGGTCATTTGGATTATTTAAGTCTATACTAATTACAGCATCTTTAACTTGTTCTATATCACTCCATATATTTGAATAAAACACTGGTTTCTCAAAATAAAAACCCTCAATTGGAAGATGATTGGTTGGACCAAAATATGTTGGAACTACAATAGCAAAAGAATTTTTGTATAACTCATTTAACTCATCCTCACTGAGAAAATCTAAAAACTTAATACTTTTTTCTATTTTAAGTTTTTTTGTAAAAGATTTTAAATAATCAAGATTATTTTTATCAGTCCCACAAAAGACTGCAATTAGTTCTTTATCCTTTTTCTTCTCTATCAAACTTATCGCTTCAATGATGTAAATATGATTTTTATGAGCCCAGTATTGAGCTGGGTAAAATATAAATTTTTTGTTTAATAGTTCAAATTTTTTTAAAACTTCAGTACTAAAATTATCATCAACTTTTTTTCTCTTTAAAATTTGGCTCGAAGGTTCAGAGTAAATAATTTTTAATTTTTTTTCTTCCACATTATATCTTTTTAAAAATTTTCTCATGCCTTCCTTAGAATCAGTAATGATGTATAAACTTTGATCTGCTAAAGTTTTATATATGTATTCTCTAGCAGAAATAGAATGATAATTTTCCTTACACTCAGGGAATAATGGATAATCCAAGTGCGCCATATCCCAAAATGACACAATATAATCAATTTTTTTTAAAAATAGTGCGGTTGAGGACATTGAGTTGAAATAAACTAGGTCTACTGAGTTGGACAATAAAAAACTTTCAAATTTATTTAAGTTGAAAATAAAATTAAAAAGTTTTTTTATAAGTTTTCCTGTCAAATAGTCATAAATTTTAATTATATTTAAATTTGTAAATTTTTTATTAAAATATTTAATTTGTAAATTATATTTTTCTAATATCTCTAAATTATTTTTATTTATTGAAAAAAATTTAATTTCAATTCTATCTGATTTTAAGTTTTTTAACCTAAGTGCTGTAGATATCTCAGTTTGAAAATTTCCCCCGAGTTTTGGTGAACTTTCAAAAACGTAACCAATAATTATTTTATTTCTTGTCAATCTAATAACTCACAAATTATTTTTATTACATAATCTTGATCTTTCTTTTTTAAACCAAGTCCACTTGGAATATAAAATCCATGTTTTGAAATATATTCTGAAACTGGAAACTTTTGGTTTTTAAAATATCCCATTTTTTTTAGTATTGGTTGTTTATTTAATGGCCAAAAGAAATTTCTTGTTTCAATGCCTCTTTTAAACAATTTTTTTCTTATTTTCTCTAAATCATATTGTGAATTTTTTTTTAGTACTAGACCATATACCCAATAAACATTATCACAATACTTCGTTTTATTTATTGGATTATAAACTGACTTTAAATGTGATAACTTTTTAAAATAATATTTGCCTACTCTTTTCTTTATCTTAATAAATTTTGTTAATTGTTTTAATTGAGCTATTCCTAAAGATGACTGCAAATTTGTTAACCTATAATTCCAACCTAAACCGAAATGTTTAAATCTTCTTTTATCATTAAAGTAAATATTTCTTAATAAAAGACATTTTTCGTAAATCTTTTTATCATTAGTGACAACCATACCACCTTCACCTGTTGTTATATGTTTATTGGCAAAAAAACTAAAGGTTGATATGTCTCCGAAACTTCCACATGGTTTACCTTTATATTTTAGTCCTAAAGACTCAGCAGAGTCTTCAATAATCTTAATTCTTTTTTTTTTACATATCTTAATTATTTTACCAAAATCAGGACACAAACCATAAATGTTTACAAGAATTATTGCTTTAGTTTTTTTTGTAATTAAATTTATTGTCTTTTCAGTATCCATATTCCAAGTTTGTGGGTCGCAATCTACTAGGATAGGTTTTGCACCTAGTCTAATTATAGGCAGAATACAAGAAATTATTGTAAATGCTGGAAGAATAACTTCATCACCTTTTTTGAGATTTAAAGACTCAAAAGCTAACTGAATAGCTGCAGTTCCATTCGAAACCGATACTGCAAATTTTCTTTTGATTTTTTTTGCAAATTTTTTTTCAAATTCTTTTACAAAACTTCCAGAGGAAGAAACCTCATTATTTTCAATACATTTTAGCAAATATTTTTTTTCTTCTCCTCCAATTAATGGTTCATTTACTGGAACAATTTTTTTTTTCATATTTTTTTGTAAAGCAAAAGTGCTCCCAAATTTTTTTTATTAGGTTTTGTTTTTTTTAAAAAAGCATAATCTTTAATTTTTATAAAATCAAATTTATTAGAAACCTTATCTAATTCCTTTATATTGAATGTTCTTATTTTATGTACTTCAGAAAATTTGGAATTTTTATAGTTATTTAAATCTAATATATTTATTAAATATTTAATCTTAAAAATCTTTGTACTCAATTGATTTGGAATAGCTTTTCTTAATATTTTAAAATTTTTGTCTTTAAAGATTTTATTAACAGTTCTAGGCTTTTTATACACCACCGCTGGATAGTACCATGTATCAAAAACCAGGAGCCCACCCTTATTTAAATGTAATGAAGCTACTCTAAAAAATGACTCTAAATCTTTATTTTTGGTCATATAATTAATTACATGAAACATTGATATCACGGCATCAAATTTTTTTTTTAGCCTAATCTTTTTTAAATCACTATTAATAATATCAATTTTTTTAGATTTAGTTTTAAAATTAAAAATCATATCTTTACTTTTCTCAACACAAGTAAGATTGAATCCCTTTTTTAACAGATACATTGCATGTGCCCCTGTTCCAGATCCCAATTCAAGTATATTTTTAATATTTTTTTTTTCTGATTTTAATATTCGAGAAATGTAATTTACCTCAGACTTATAATTTTTATTTTTATAAACTAAATTATAATACTTTGAGTAAAATTTTTTAAAGTTCATATTTTATTAAATAGATAGTTTTTAATCCTTAAGATAAGATTTTTTTTTGGCTCTGTTTTTTTGAAAAATTTTTTCATTTCTTCAAAATGATATCTGCTTTCTTTAACAATAATCATTTTTGGTTTTTTATAACTTTTAATTAATTTGGACTTATAATTATTTGTGTTGATACTATGATTTCCTGAATTATCCATCCCTATATTTTCTATAAAACTTTTTGGGGGGAAAAGTGTAAGTTTTTTTTGTAAAAAACATTGACCGTACCACCTAATTGCCCATGAATCATTTTTTCCTAAACAAAAGTTTTTAAGCATTCTTAAAAAATTAAAAGTGTCTTCAAAATTAAAATCATAGCTTTTTTTTTTTGTATTTAAATTTTTTAGTATTTTATTTCCGTCTTTTTCAAAAAGACTCCAAGATCTTTTCCAGGTTGCCCACCCCCAACATTCAGAGAGTCTTAAAAAGTAATATTCTTTTTTTTTGTTGTTTATAGGAAAAGAGTATCCACTAATTGAACTGACGTTGTGATTATTTGAATAAAGATTTAAAGCATCATTCATATATCTTAAAAAGAAAGGAGTAGTTAAAATATCATCTTCTAAAACAATTATTTTTCCATATTTATTACAAATTTGAGTAACACCATTAATAATATTTTTTGATAATCCAAAATTTTTTTTTCTAATAATAATTTTTTTTTTTTTAAAACCTTTTAAGTTATGAATTAATTTTCTAACTTCTGCCACTTTATTTTTAGACTGTTTATTTTTAGGAGCATCAGAAAAAATATAAATAATAGATTTTTTTGCTAATTTATTTTTTTTTAAATAATCTAAAGATTTTTTTGTATGGTTGGGACGATTGTATACAAATAAAACTATTGGTGCTAACTTCATTTTAAATTTATCTAAATCTATTGTGCCTAGTAATCTATTCAAGTGGTTAAATCTAGTCCTCAAATAATGCTTTTTTCCATAAGTAAGGCATTAAAAATTCCCAAACTTTATGTCCATCCATATAATTAGGATTTTTTATTTTTTGGAACTTTTTCCAGACTTCCTCTACTTTTTTTGGCATCGAATTTGAAGAAACCATTGTTTCAATCTCATTTTTAAGAGGCCCCTTAAACCATTCATGCATTGGTGCGGTCCATCCAATTTTATCTCGTCGAGTTCGAATTTGTTCTGGTAAAATTCCCTTTAATGCATCTCGCATAATTCTTTTAGTATAAGTACCACCCACTTTACTTGTCCAGGGTAAAGAAAATGTATAAGTTACAAGTCTGTGATCCATGAAAGGCATTCGGACTTCCACACCATTTGCCATGGAATATCGGTCATAATTTCTCAACAATGTGGGTAAGGTAGTTTTGTGAAAAATCTCAAAGAGATTTTTTGACAACGGGTCTAATTTTTTAAATTGAGGATGAGAACCATCATTATTTTCTATTCTATATTTTGCAAATTCCATATCCTTACCAATTAGTGTTTTTAAAAATATCATTGATTTCATCAACTGAGGCTTCAATGAACTAATGAACCTTTTTTTAAAATAATTAATTTTCAAATTTCCATTAAATTTTTTATATTGTCCACTTGTAATGCTATCAATTATTGAAACTAATTCTCCAGTTTCTTTTGAATTTGATGAAAGAAATGCTGATTCTAAAGTACTACTATAACCAGAAAATAATTCATCTGCTCCATGACCATCAAGTGTAACTTTTATTCCATAATTTGAAATTGCACGATATGTCGCCAACATAGGTAAAGGTAAAGTAACATAAGGATCTTCTACCTGATAAAGCGCTTCCTTAATTGACCAACCACAATCTAAAGGATTTACCTTAACTTCATGTAAAGGAGTTTTTACCGAGTCAGCCATAATTCTTGCCCACTTAACTTCATCTAAACTACTATCTGGATAATGTGCACAAAAACCATGCTGCCAATCTGTTGCCTGACGATCATTTTTAGTATTTTGATTAGATAAATGATTCATAGCAGAGAATATAGCACTTGAGTCTAAACCTCCACTTAATGCGGTTCCAATTCGCACATCCGATCGCATACGAATTTTTACAGCATCTAAAAAAATTTCCCTCCACCTTTCTACTTGTTCCTCATAACTATAAGAAACATCTTCTAGGTGATCTAAAGTATTCCACCAACGTTTTACCTCAAATTTTCCATCTTTAAAAATTGCATAATGACCAGGAGGTAATCTTTTTATTCCTGCAACAACTGTATCTTCGGAACTTTCGTAACTAAATAGTCTTTGAAGATAAATATTGGTTTTGTCATGAGGTCGAATAGAATTTAGAAACGGGAATATCCCTTTCATTTCTGATGCAAAAACCAATTGATTATTTCCTAATAATGAATAAAAAAAAGGTTTTTTTCCAAATCGATCACGCCCAAATAAAGAAGTTTCTTTTTTTCTATCCCAAAGACAAAAAGACCACATCCCATTGCATTTTAGTTGAAAAGATGGACCTTCAGATATTAAACCTTTTAAAAAAACTTCTGTGTCAGTATTTGTGGAAAACACTTGTCCTGAGGCCTCGAGCTCTGAACGGAGCTCTATGAAATTATATATTTCACCATTAAAAATAAATACATATCTATCGTTATGAGACAGTAATGGTTGATTCCCACTTGATGATAAATCAAGTATAGACAACCGAGTATGTCCTAGTGAAACTGGGAGTTCATTAATTGGGGATTTCCATTTACCTTTTGCATCTGGCCCCCTATGAGTTAAAATATTGATATTAAGTTTAGAATCATTTTTAAGACCAATTGAACCAATTATTCCACACATTATGATTTAAAAAATTTATTAATTATTTTACTAAAAAGACTTTGACCAAAAACCTTAATCTTACTTTTTCTAGTGTTAACCATTTCTTTCCTAGAAACCCTATTTGGATATTTGCCTCTACTTATTAAGCAATATCCTCTTTCACCATTATCATCGTCTATAGAAACAAACATTTCTTTGTTTAATACAGCATTTTTAAATGGCAAAATTTCACTTTCTGAAAAACTTTTTTCAAAATTAAAAGGCAACATTTTATTATACTTATTTTTTTTTCTAGATTGAAATAAATTTTTTTTAAACACTTCTATGCTCATGAAAGAGCAGCATGAAATCAAATATTCTGGAGCAATATCTTCTTTTCTATACCAATTTTTGATTTTATTGTAATTTTCAAAATTATACGTGAAAAAGTTAATCTCTTTTTTTTTTTCATACTCTATAGCCTCTAATGGATCTAATAATATACCTTTATGGAAAAAAGAATAAGTTAGGTGATCAATCTTATTTTCATACATTTCATTAACAACAGAATTTATCTTCGAAAAGTTTGCTATGCAAATATGATCCTCGACCCAAAAAAAAATTATATCAGTATTATTATTTTTGATAATTTCTAAAGAGTCTTCAATCCATCCCTCGTTTGACTCTAAAAAAAAAATTTTTAAATTTTCTTTAACGTTTTGATTTAAAAACTTTTGAACATCATACTTATAATCACCTCTTATATTTATTAACCACTCATTTATATTTGCTTTATTGAATGAAAAAAATGAATCTTTAAGTCTCTCAAATCTTTCATTAGTATCAATAAAGAAATTCGCGAATACACTGAATTTATTCATTGAATTAAATAAACTCCGTTTTTTTGTTAATTTTTGTCATAATATAATTTTTAATTTCTTCGTTATATTGAGCAGCCCTTAATATTATTATTGGTTTTTTAATTTTGTTCAATATTTTTGGACTAAAGACTTTTAGCTTAGTGCCATATAAATATTTATTTAATTTTTTTTTATCATTATCTAATATACCTTTGATTGGAGATAAATTTAGATTATTAAAAATCAGCATTTGTGAAAATATATGTGCTCCAAACAAATAAACCTCATCTAATCCTTTAATCAATGCGTTAGTTTTTTTTACGTCTAATTTTATTTTTCTTATGAAATTTTGAAAAAGTTTTTTGTTAGTCTTAAATTTTTTATACTTAATATTTTTTGACTTAAATTTATCTAATTTAATAGTCTTATAAAAAATTGAATGGTTGTAATATTTCTTTTTTTTAATTATTTTGAAACCATTTTTTATCAGTAAATAATCTACCATTTCTTCTTCAAGAAAATATGGATGTTCAAAATTCATAGCATTAGCGTATCCATTTTTGATCATAAATTTCAAATTTGGTACACTAAAAGTATGAACACCGTTTTTTTTTAAAGAATGAAAAACATTTTTTAAAAATTTATTAGGGTCATAAATATGTTCAAATAGATGGGAATGAATAATTAAATCTATTTTTTGTTTAAATTTATTTGCATGTTTTTTTGAAAAAAATTGCTTTATAATTTTATGATTTCTTTTTTTACTTTTCTTTCCATTTGGATCAAAACTTATCAAATTAAATTTCTTTTTTGATTTTATAGAGTTTACTGTTTCTGATATTGAATTATGCCCTCCTCCAATTTCAACAACCTGCTCTTTTAAATCTTTTGACAAAAATTTAAAAAAAGAGGAGTGATGATTTTTCCACATTTTACCAATTGTTCCAGATCCATGAGGTTTAAAATATAATTTCTTTAAAGGAATTTTTGGATGAATTTGAACTGAGCCAGAAACTTGATTTATTTTAAAACAAAGCTCTTTAAATTCAGATTTAAAATTTTTATTAATAACTCCCATATATATTGGAAAATTTTTAATTGAAAAAATTTTTTTAAAATTTTTTGAACTAGATACAGGGCAGATTAATTTTTTTCCTTCAAACATAAAAATTATAATTTAATTTTTTCTTTAATTTATTCTCTGAAATTTTCTTGTTTGTGTAAATTCTGAATTGTTCAAATCCTTGATGAAAACTTATTTCTATACCACTAACGTAATTTATCCTAAATTTTTTCGCTAAATTTGATAATTTATTAAATTTGTTTATTGGAAAATCAATAATATATTTATGCTGATCTTTACTTAATATTTTTTTTGGAGATACATTTAAGTTGATCATTCCCAATGGAGTACAATTAATTAGTAAGTCAGATTTAATTGGATTACGTCTCTCCCAATTAAAAACTTTATCTGATTTTCTTATGTTCCAAGATTTATACTTTTTCTTATTTCTAGAACTTAAATAAATCTTTTTTATCTTCAATTCTTTT
>MDTB01221521.1_pt1 | contig 10749 bp, 8 predicted proteins | sample 811161 | NCBI WGS metagenome assembly MDTB01 (sample SAMN05326650, study PRJNA326480) | marine metagenome | isolation source: seawater | place: Mediterranean Sea | collected 2009 | reverse complement strand
GCAATTGGAAATCCATTTGGATTAGGTGGAACAGTTACATCAGGAATAATTTCTGCAAGAAATCGATCAATCGGATTATCAAGATATGAAGATTATATACAGACAGATGCCTCAATTAATACTGGAAATTCTGGCGGACCATTGTTTGATATGAATGGGGATGTTATTGGAATCAATACAGCCATTTTAGGAAGAAATGGTTCTATTGGAATTGGTTTTTCAATACCCTCGAATAGTGCAAGAATTGTAATTGATCAACTAATAAAGTTTGGAGAAACAAAAAGAGGCTGGTTGGGAGTTAGAATTCAAGATGTCACTAAAGAAATAGCTGATGTTGAGAAACTAAATGAACCAAGAGGTGCTCTAGTTGCCAGTGTTGCTCCGAATAGTCCCTCTGAAAAATCAGGAGTTAAAGCAGGAGATATAATTTTAGAATTTAATGGTGAGAAAATAAAAGAAATGAAAGAGTTACCTATTATAGTAGCTAGAACTGAGGTAGGGAAAAAAGTTAAAGTGAAAATTTGGAGAAACAAAAAAGAAATTATTAAAACGATTACACTTGGAAGATTAGAAACTTCAGAGGAATTCAAAGTAGCTGAAAAAGAAAAACTTCAAATTGAAAAAGAGATCGAAAGTCTAAAAATTTCTGTAAGAGAACTTACCAAAGAAGATATTAAAAACAGAAACTTACCAAACCAAACTTCTGGATTACTTGTAACTAAAATTGAGAATAATAGTCCCTTAATTAACTCTATAGAGGTAAATAGTATAATTTTAGAAGCCCAAAAGAAAAAGATAAGATCTGTTAATGATCTAAATCAAATTGTAAACAAAGTATTAAGTAGTAATCAAAAAACTATTTTATTAGTTATTTATAATAGTGAAAATCAAAGAAGATATATTGGTGTTAAACTAGATTAAAATATGGATTTAAAATCCAAAATCATTTTAATTTATGGTCCAACAGCTTCTGGTAAATCTGAATTTGCAGTTAAACTTGCTAAAAAAATTAATGGTGAAATAATTAATGCTGATAGTATACAAGTTTATAAGGAATTAAAAATTTTATCAGCAAGGCCTATAAAAAAAAAATATAAAAAAATTGAACATCATTTTTATGGTTTTAAAAGTGTAAAAAAAAACTTTTCTACTGGCGAATGGCTTAAATTAGTAAATAAAAAAATTTTATATTTAAAAAAGAAAAATAAAGTTCCAATTCTTGTTGGAGGAACAGGTTTATACTTTAAAGCATTGACTGATGGTTTAGTAAATATTCCGATTCTCCCTATAAAATTTAGATACAAAATAAGATTGCTACATAAAAAACTTAAGTCAGATAAGTTTTTTTTAAAATTAGTAAAATTGGATCCTTTAGTTAAAAATCGTATTCAACCATCAGACACTCAAAGATCTATTAGAGCTTATGAAGTTAAATTATTTACTAATAGATCTATTTATGATTGGTTTAAAAGAACCAAGTCAAATTATAAAATTAAAGATTTTTTTAAAATTTATATAGATTTTCCTAGAAAAGAGCTGATAGATAGAATTAATTTGAGAGCTAGGGAAATGATTAAAAAAGGTGCCATTTCGGAAGTTCGAAAATTTATTAAACTTAAAGTTCGCAAGGATAAAACTGCCTATAAAGCCATTGGAATTCATGAGTTGAATGAATATCTCAAAAAAAAAATTGAAATTGAGGAAGTTATTGAAAAAATATCAATAAAGACAAGGCAATATGCTAAAAGACAAAGCACTTGGGCAAGAGGTAATATGCAAAATTGGAACAAAATGAATCCAATAAGTTTAAAGAAATTTTTAAAAAAATTTTAGATATCTATTACTTAGTCTTGACCCTAGCACAACTTCAGCTAGATTGGTTGAATGTCTAAATTATATTCAGGAGCTGAAATAGTATTTAAATGTCTTGAAGATCAAGATGTTGAATTTATTTTTGGATATCCAGGTGGTGCAGTATTACCAATTTATGATGAATTAAAAAATCATTCTGCAATTAAACATATTTTAGTTAGACACGAACAAGGGGCGGGACATGCTGCAGAAGGTTATGCAAGATCATCAGGTAAACCCGGCGTTGTTTTAGTAACCTCAGGTCCAGGAGCTACAAATGTAGTAACAGCTTTAACAGATGCATATATGGACTCAGTTCCTTTAGTTTGCATTTCTGGACAAGTGCCAACACACTTAATTGGAACAGATGCTTTTCAAGAGTGTGACACAACAGGTATAACAAGACCGTGTACAAAACATAACTGGTTAGTAAAAGATATTAAAGATTTGTCTAAGATTTTACATGAGGCTTTTAAAGTTGCAACTACAGGAAGACCAGGACCTGTATTAGTTGATATTCCCAAAGATATTCAATTTGCTAAATCAAATTATTTAAAACCAAAAAAAGTAAAAAGAATTAATGGCAAGTCTCATAATAAATTTACTCAAAATGAAATAGATGAATTAGTCAATTTAATTTCTAAAGCAAAAAAACCTGTAATTTATTCTGGCGGTGGAGTTATCAATTCTGGACCAAAAGCTAGTGAAGCATTAAGGGAATTTGTAAGATTAATTGGTTTTCCAATTACATCTACACTACAAGGTTTAGGAGCATTTCCTGGTGATGATAATCAATTTATTGGGATGCTAGGAATGCATGGAACTTATGAGGCAAATAATGCAATGCATGATTGTGATCTTCTAATAAATATTGGAGCTAGATTTGATGATAGAATTACAGGTAAGATAGATGAATTTTCTCCTAAATCAAAAAAAATTCATATTGATATTGATCCTTCTTCAATTAATAAAATCATAAAAGTTGATCTAGCTATAGTAGGAGATGTAAATGAAGTTATCAGAGCAACAATAAAAAAAATTAATAAAAAGGGCAATGGTTTAAGAGATTCAAATAAACAAAAAATCTCAAAGTGGTGGGAGCAGATACAAAAATGGCGAACAAAAGACTCTTTAGGTTTTATTAATAGCAATAAGACTATTAAACCTCAATATGCTGTTCAAAGATTATACCAATTAACAAAAAATCAAGATACTTTTGTGACTACAGAGGTAGGTCAACATCAAATGTGGGCTGCACAACATTATAAATTTAATAAACCAAATAGATGGATGACATCGGGTGGACTTGGAACAATGGGTTATGGTCTTCCTGCGGCAGTAGGTGTTCAAATTGCCCACCCAGATAAACTTGTTATTGATATTGCGGGCGAAGCTTCAGTTTTGATGACAATTCAAGAAATGTCTACTGCAGTTCAGTATAATTTACCTATTAAAATTTTTGTTCTTAATAATCAATATATGGGAATGGTAAGACAATGGCAGGAACTTCTTCATGAAAAAAATTATTCAGAAAGTTACTCAGAGGCATTGCCTGATTTTGTAAAACTAGCAGAGGCTTATGGATGTAAAGGAATAAAAGCCAGTGATCCCAATGAGCTTGATTTCAAAATTAAAGAAATGGTTAATCATAATGGTCCAGTAATATTTGACTGCCAGGTTGATCCTAATGAGAATTGTTTTCCAATGATACCCTCTGGAAAAGCACATAATCAAATGATTTTGGGACCAAGTGATAAAGAAGAAAATAAGATAACTGGAAAAGGGAAAACTCTAGTTTAATGGCAAATCCTAAATCAGCATACAGCATACCAACTAAGAAAGGTAAATTAGATACTCATATTTTTGTTGTATGGGTAGATAATGAAGCTGGTGTATTAGCTAGAGTAGTTGGGTTATTTTCTGGAAGAGGTTATAATATTGAGTCCTTGGCTGTAGCAGAAGTTGATGCAACAAAAAATATTTCTAGAATTACTATTGTTACAACTGGAACACCCCAAGTAATTGATCAGATTAAATTGCAATTGAAAAAATTAGTTCCAGTTCACAAAGTTGCTGATTTTAAAAGAGAAGATAAGAAAGTAATATTTAAAGAAATGGCATTACTGAAAGTGGTAGGAAATAAAAAAAAAATAGAAAAATGTCTTAAAGCCTGTAAAAGCTTTAATCCAGTAGTATTAGATAAAACTAAATTATCTGTGGTAATTCAAATAACAGCACTTAGAAGAGAAATTGATATAATGAGCAAAAAATTAAAAACTTTAGGTCTTACAAGCACTTCAAGGACTGGAGCTATTGCAATGACAAGAGGGGCAGAAATTTTTAAATAAATTAATTAGGAGATAAAAATGAAAATGTTTTATGAAAAAGATACAGATATAAATTTGATCAAGGATAAGAAAATTGCAATTTTTGGTTATGGTAGTCAAGGTCATGCTCATGCATTAAATCTAAAAGACAGTGGAGTAAAAGAAGTAGTCGTAGCATTAAGAGATGGATCTTCTAGTATACCTAAAGCAGAATCTAAAGGCTTAAAAGTTATGAATTTATCAGATGCTGCAGAATGGGCGGATGTTGTTATGATTTTAACTCCGGATGAATTACAAGCATCAATTTATAAAAATCATATTGAACAAAGAGTTAGAAAAGGAACTTCGCTTGCTTTTGCTCATGGACTTAATGTTCATTATGATTTAATTAAAGCAAGAGATGATTTAGATGTTTTTATGGTCGCACCTAAGGGTCCAGGTCATTTAGTTAGAAGTGAATATGAAAAAGGTGGAGGAGTTCCATGTTTATTTGCTGTTCATCAAAATGGCTCTGGTAAAGCAAGAGATCTAGCAATGTCTTATGCTTCAGCAGTTGGAGGGGGTAGATCAGGAATAATTGAAACCACATTTAAAGATGAGGTTGAAACAGATTTATTTGGCGAGCAGACTGTCCTTTGTGGTGGTTTGGTTGAACTAATTAAAAATGGTTATGAAACTTTGGTAGAAGCTGGCTATGAACCCGAAATGGCATATTTTGAAACAGTTCATGAGGTTAAACTTATCGTAGATTTGATTTATGAGGGCGGAATAGCAAACATGAATTATTCTATTTCAAATACTGCTGAATACGGTGAATATCAATCTGGACCAAGAATTATAAATAAAGAAGAAACAAAAAAAAGAATGAAAGATGTTTTGACTGAAATTCAATCAGGAAAATTCACGAAAGATTGGATGGAAGAATGTAAAAATGGTCAAAAAAACTTTCTCGCAACTCGTGCAAAATTAGCAGATCATCCAGTTGAAAAAGTTGGTGCAAATCTTAGAGCTATGATGCCTTGGATTAGTAAGAAAAAATTAGTTGATAGCGATAAGGGCTAAAAAAACAGACTAATTAATTAAACATTTTGCAATTTCTAATAGAGATTGTATTATATATTTTCCAAATTTTAATGGTTATGAGTGATAAAGATAAAATTTTTATATTTGATACTACGATGCGAGATGGTGAACAATCACCAGGAGCTTCCATGTCTCTTGAAGAGAAAATTCAAATTTCCAGAGTTTTTGATGAATTAGGAATTGATATTATTGAGGCAGGTTTTCCTATTGCATCACCAGGAGATTTTGAAGCAGTATCTGCGATTAGTAAAGTTTTAAAGAAATCAATTCCTTGTGGATTAGCAAGACATTCAAAAAAAGATATTGATAGATGTCATGAAGCATTGAGACATGCTCCAAGATTTAGAATACACACCTTTATTTCAACAAGTCCACTTCACATGAAACATAAATTAAACAAAACACCTGACGAAGTTTATGATTCTATTAAAGAACATGTTTCGTATGCTAGAAATCTTACAGATGATGTTGAGTGGTCTTGTGAAGATGGAACAAGAACTGATATGGACTATATGTGTAAAACAGTAGAACTTGCAATTAAGTCTGGTGCTAAGACAATTAATATTCCAGACACAGTAGGTTATACTGTTCCATCTGAATTTACAAAAATAATTGAAACACTAATTAAAAAAGTTCCAAATATTGATAAGGCAATTTTATCCACTCATTGTCATAATGATCTAGGTTTGGCTGTTGCTAACTCATTGGCTGGAATTCAAGCAGGAGCAAGACAAATAGAATGTACTATTAACGGAATTGGTGAAAGAGCAGGTAATGCTGCGCTTGAAGAAGTAGTAATGGCGATTAGAACAAGAAATGATTTAATGCCATATAAAACAGGAATTAATACAAAGCTATTAAGTAAAGCCTCTAAACTAGTTTCTAATGTTACAGGATTTCCAGTTCAATACAATAAAGCTATTGTAGGTAAAAACGCATTTGCACATGAATCAGGCATTCATCAAGATGGAATGTTAAAAAATCGAAATACTTATGAAATAATGACACCAGAAAGCGTTGGTGTTAAGCAAACTTCATTAGTGATGGGCAAACATTCAGGAAGACATGCATTTAAAGATAAATTAGAGAGCTTAGGATATGCTGATTTAACTGATGATGTAATTGAAAATGCATTTGGGAAATTCAAAATTTTAGCTGATAAAAAAAAGCATGTTTATGATGAAGATATAATTGCATTGGTTGATGACAGTTTAGTTGTTGATAATAAAGCTAATACAATAGTTTTAAAATCTTTAAAAGTTTTTGCAGGAACTGGGGAGCCACAAAAAGCTGAAATGAAGTTAGATATAGATGGACAGATTAAATCAGCATCAGAAACAGGAGATGGTCCTGTTGATGCCATATTTAAATGTATCAAAAATTTGTATCCGCATGATGTAAATCTACAATTATATCAAGTTCATGCTGTTACAGAAGGAACTGATGCTCAAGCTACAGTAAGTGTCCGTATTGAGGAAAATGGAAAAACAACAGTTGGACAAGCAGCAGATACAGATACATTAGTAGCATCTGCTAATGCTTATTTAAGTGCATTAAATAAAATGATTATTAAAAGAGAAAAAACTGCTCCAGTAGAGCAAGATATAAAAAAGATGGAGGGAATTTAGATGGGATTATTCAGTAAAATTAAAAATGTATGGAGTCAAGATATGGCAATTGATCTTGGTACAGCTAATACTCTTGTAGTGGTTAAGGGTCAAGGAGTAGTCTTAAATGAGCCATCAGTAGTAGCAATTGTTGAAAGTGGAGGAAAAAAAAACGTCCTAGCAGTGGGAGATGAGGCTAAAACAATGCTTGGTAGAACTCCAGGAAATATTAGTGCAATAAGACCCCTTAGAGACGGAGTAATTGCAGATTTTATCGTAACTGAAGAGATGATAAAACATTTTATTAAAAAAGTTCATAAAGGAAGCACGTTCGCAAACCCAAGAATACTTATATGTGTTCCAACTGGCTCAACTCCAGTTGAACGTAAAGCAATTCAAGATAGTGCCCTTGCCGCTGGAGCAAGAAGAGTTCAATTAATAGAGGAACCAATAGCGGCCGCAATTGGCGCTGGACTTCCTATATCAGAAGCAACTGGTTCAATGGTTGTAGATATTGGAGGAGGCACAAGTGAGATTGCCGTGATGTCTCTTGGTGGACTTGTTTATTCTAAATCATTACGAGTTGCTGGAGATGCTATGGATGGTGCAATGGTAAATTATATGAGAAAAGAATATAACTTAATGATAGGTGATAGCACAGCTGAAAAAATTAAAAAAGAAATAGGAACTGCAATACCTTCTAATAATAACACTTATGCAGTGAAAGGAAGAGATTTAAGATCTGGAACTCCAAAAGAAGTTAATATAACTGAGGAAGATACAGCTGAAGCCTTGAATGAAATATTAAGAGATATGGTAAATGGAATAAAAGATGCTTTGGAAAACACTCCTCCAGAATTATCTGCTGATTTAGTTGATATGGGTTTAGTTTTAACTGGAGGTGGAGCATTATTAAAAAATATTGATAAAAGATTTTCTAAGGAAACAGGTTTACCAGTTCATATAGCAGATGACCCTTTATCTTGTGTTGCTGTTGGCACAGGGAAAGCTTTGGATCAAGAGGAGACATTCTCCACTATGCTTACTGAGTACTAAAACACGATGAGTGTAAGCAGGGACGACTTCGTAATTGCAATACGGTCTGCTTTTTTAAAAAAAAAAACGAAACAAAAGTTCTCCCTATTATCATTAATTCTTCTTTCGATAATAATTATAATACTCAGTAATTATAATGTAAAAGTCATAAATTACATTAAGTCTGGAATAAATGAATTTATTTATAGAGGATCTTATGTTCTTTCAACACCAGAAAAAATTTTTGAGAAATCAAATAACAGTATTAAAAAACATTTAAAAATATATTCTAGTAATATAGATAATGAAATTGAATTGAATGAATTAAGGTCTAGAGACTTATCTTTAAGTATTTTAGAGTTTGAAAATCAAAAATTAAAAGAACAGTTAGATGACTATCTTGTATCGAGAGAATTAATTTTTGCTAAAATAATAATAGATAACAATAGTCCATACTTGAGATCATTTATAATTAATAAAGGCTCAAAAAATAATATTAAAAAGGGGATGGTCGTTTTAGATCAAAACTATTTAGTTGGAAGGGTAATCGAGGTCAATTATGCAACTTCGAGAGTTTTAATGTTATCAGATATTAATTCTAATATACCTATAACTATATCTCCTGGAAATTTACAAGCTATTGCAACAGGTAATGGATATGATTACGCTAATATAAATTATTTAAAAAAGTCTCATTTTAAAAAGATTAATAAGGAGTCTATTGCCTATACATCTGGGACAGCTGGTGTTTTGAAAAGTGGAATTCCTGTAGGAAAAATTGTTAAGTTGAATAACCAAGACTCCGAAAAAATAATGTTAGAATTTTTTAGTGATTTTACCCAGTTACAATATGTTTCAGTAACTTCATTTATTAATATTGATCAACAAGAAATTGAGAACAAAAAAAAATTAACAGGGGAGGATTCGAGTAGCAAAAAATTATCAAATGATCTTACTTCAATTCAACCAAAAGAAAAAATAAGTCTTTTATTGAAAGAAAAAGAAATTAACGAAGAAGTGAGGAAAAAAATTGAAAGAGAAAATAATGATTTGAAAGATCAAATTTCCGAAATACAAAAAATTTTATTTAAAAATCAAAAAATTCTTAAAGAACAAGAAAAAACTATTCAATCTTTTGAAATTGATCAAGAGGAGTTAAAATTTCTTAAACTCAATCTAGAGTTTGCAGAAAAATGCCAAAAAAAACGTAAATTATTTTCAGACAAAGGATTTGAAGTTGGAACACCTGAGTACAAAAATTGTATTTTAAATAAAGGAATTATACTGAATGAATAAATTACAAGATAACACTTTTGCTAATAGTCTTTTAAAAGTAATTCCAATCATAGTTCTTTTTATTTCAGTTTTTAATGAATTTGATGCCAACTATTTTCAAATTGAATATTTGTCTTTCAATTTTTCATATATTTTGATTTTTTTTTGTACATTAAAGAATATAGATAATTTTGGTTATGGTTTAATTTTTTTTGCAGGCATTATCAATGATGTAGTGAGTGGTTTCCCAATGGGAATATCTAGTCTTTGTTTTATGCTCCTTTGTGTTGCGACATCATATTTTAGAAGTATTACTTTAAGACCAACTTTAATAAGAGATTGGATGTTTTTTTTAATTACAATATCATTAGTTAATTCAATTAAGTTTATGATTTTATCTTATATTTTTAAATCCTCAATTGATTATAAATATTTATTAGTAAATAACTTTACAACTTTTTTATTATTTTTCTTTTTTTCTTTTGCATTCAACCTTTACTTTGATAAATTTTTTGGGAAATCAGATGTTTAATCAAAGTGATAATGTTACTAAAATTAACTTAATTAATAGAAGATTATTTATTATTTCAGCAGCAAAAATATTGATTTTCTTTGGATTAACAACAAGATTATTTTCATTACAAGTTAAAGAAAAAAATAAATATTTAACTCTTTCAGATAAAAATAGGATCAGAGAGTGGAAATTACCTCCTGTGAGAGGTGAGTTTATAGATTATTTTGGTAATACAGTAGCTGGAAATAATGAGGTTTATCAACTTCATTTAATTCCAGAAGAAATTGAAGATTTTAGATATGTAGCTTTGAGATTAAAAGAAATTTTAAATTTGTCAGAAAAAGAATTTCAAAAAATTGTAAAAAAAAAGAGAGAAGTAAAGCCATGGGAGACAATAATAGTATCAGATAACTTGAATTGGGAAAAATTTTCAAAAGTAAATAGTTATTTATATGATTTAACTGGGGTAAAGTCTGTACTTTCTGTATCAAGAATTTATCCTTACAAAGAAAACTTTACCCATGTCCTTGGCTATGTCAGTCAAGCTAATGAGGAAGATATTTATAGTAACGAATTTATAAAAGAAAAATTTGTGCCAGGAATTAGAGTTGGTAAAACTGGATTAGAAAAGTCTTTCGAAAAACAACTGTTAGGAGACAATGATATTCAAAGATTTGAAGTAAATGCCTTTGGTCGAAGAATTAGTCAACTCGAATATCAAAAAGGCTCAAAAGGTAAAAATTTCAGGTTAACAATTGACACTGAAATACAGCAGTTATGTAATGAGCTTTTAAAAGATAGTGCGGGTTCAATTTGTATCATGGATATTTTTTCTGGAGAGATAGTTGCAATGCACTCATCTCCTTCATTTGACCCTAATTTGTTTTTATTCGGAATTAATAAAGATGAATGGCAACTAATCAGAAATAACCCTATGAAACCTCTGGTTAATAAAACATTACAAGGCAATTATTCGCCTGGATCAACTATAAAACCTTTAGTTGCTTTATCAGCTTTAGAGAATGGAATTATTAATACTAATTTTACTGTTAATTGT
>MDTB01170564.1_pt1 | contig 10749 bp, 8 predicted proteins | sample 811161 | NCBI WGS metagenome assembly MDTB01 (sample SAMN05326650, study PRJNA326480) | marine metagenome | isolation source: seawater | place: Mediterranean Sea | collected 2009 | reverse complement strand
AGATGGAGTTACTCCAGCATTATCCATTGCTTTTTGAGCTGCTTTAATTCCAACTTCTGCATGAATTGACATCTTTGATTCGTCTTCATGAACTACTGAGGGCATCATCTTGTTTATATCTAAGATATTTTTTTTATCAATAACATGTCTAGTTTTTATACCTGATGCTTTTTCAATAAATTCAGTAGAAGAGTAATCAAGCTTTTCTAATTCACCACTTTCAATTTTATCTTTGTTAGTATTATTAAAATGGTCAACATATGAATTAAATGAAGATACAATTTCTTCATTATTGATCGTTTCTTCAGGATACCAAATACCTGTGCCAGCTATATGAATTTGCATAATTATTTAAATAATATTCTTATAAGTTTATTATAAATTATGAATACAAGTATACCCATTGATAAAAGATACATATATGAGAATTTAACTAGTAATGAAATTCCGAAAGGAATAGTTCATATTTGTCACGGTAAAGGTGAACATATTGGTCGATATTCATGGTTAATTGATAGGTTAAATTATGATGGATATCATGTAATTTCAATTGATCATAGAGGACATGGTAGATGGGTTCAAAATAAACATAAAAAGGGTGTTTTTGCTGAAGAAAATGGCTGGGAAGTAATCACAGAGGATCTGAATAATCTTATTTTAGAAACAAGCTATAAATACCCATACATAGATCAATATTTATTTGCTCATAGTATGGGATCTTGGGTGGGACTAAATTTAGTAATGAAAAAAGTAAATATTCAGGGTCTAATAATATCTGGATCATCAAAATTTCCATTTTTTCTGATGCTCGCACAAAAATTTCTAATATACCTTTCGTCATTTTTTTTCGGTAAATATTCTACTAATGCGATATTGGACTATATGACGGATGTAACATGGAATAAAAACTTTAAGCCGAATAAAACAACTCATGACTGGATATCATCTGATCCTGATAACGTTGAAAATTATGTAAAAGATGAACTTTGTGGTTTTAGTGTAACTAATTCAATGTGGAATGATATTGCTTATGGTTGTACTAAAGCATTTAATGTAAAAAATTATAAAAACTGTAATGTAAATCTTCCAATACTATTGATAGCTGGAACAAATGATCCTGTCAGCAATTTTGGTAAAGGTATGAATGCATTAAATGAATTATTAGAAAAAGTATTTACAAATACAAAACATATTAAAATTGAAAATGACAGACATGAAGTTTTTAGTGGCCTACATAAAGAAATGGCATATGACCATTTAAGATCTTTCATAGAGACTACTTAAGACTTTATTAATTTAACAAGAGTTTTTGAAATTAATTCTTTGTCCTCAAAGTATGGAAAATGACCTACATCTTCAAGATGAATAATATCTTTTTCGTGATCTACATTTTTTAGTAATACATTATCAGGATTAAATCTTGCTAGCTTGTCTTTCCCGCTAAATATATATTTTATATTTTCAAGATTTGAGATTTGCTCGTCTGTTAATCTAAATACATTACAAGATTGTAAGTCAATTGAACTTATTTCTTTTTCAGATTGATTAAATAAACGTTTTAAGGGATATAGTTTAATTTCTCTTTCAGGATCATCTTCAACAACTTTTGTTCCATATGGAGATTTTATTTGTCCTTTTGATCTGCCATAGAACCCAGATCCCATTGTTCCAAAACCTTTTGTTTTAATTTCAGTCTTAGGAAATTTATATATTCCATATTTCATTAAAAACTCTACCGCCTGATCTAAATTACCTTTTGCATAATCTAGAAGCATATCTCCTACTAGAAACGGATATGCAATATTCATACATATTGTCATACTGTTTTGAAATTCTGTTGATAAATCAAGAGCTACAAGTCCACCCCAACTATGGCCAATGACTATTGGGTCTTTTATATTTATCTCTTTAAATACATCAATACAAAAATTTGTATGATCCCTTATTGAATCCACGATAGGTCCAGATGTATATCCATGTCCAGGTAAATCTACTCCAAGAATATTATATTCCTCATAGAGATCTTCTAAATCAAACATAGATATAATTCTATGATCCATACCCGCACCAGGAACAAAAACTATTGAAACTTTTTTCTCGTCGTAGGGATTTTTTTCAAAGATATTAGCTCGATGATTTTTTAAGTTTATTTGCATTTATAAAAATAGAAAAAATTAGAAAAATATAAATTATCATTAATGGTACAGAAATTATCACCAAAAGCCACATAAACGAATCTTTGCCACCTAAAAACATAATTAATGCAGGTTGTATCATTATAATCATGGCAAAAAAAACTCTTAAACCTCTTGAAGGTTTGTCTTTAAAATTTTTCATAGAGGCAGTCGCTAAAATGTAAGATATGGAATCGTATGTAGTACACAGAAAAATTATTGCAATCATGGAAAATAATATTAAGAATAATGTTCCAAAATTCAACATTGAAATTGTTTCCACCACCAATGCATGTGAAGTTAAGGATTGATCTTCATAAATTTTTGGAGCATCAAGAATATTTGTTTCATAAAAATAAATAGATATGTTTGAAAGAACACCAATATGAAAAATACAACCAAGTGAACCTATTATGAGTGCTCCAAAAATTAACTCTCTTACAGTCTTATTATTTGAAATATTCACAATGAATGCTCCAACAGCTGGCGCAAGTGCTATATACCATGCCCAGTAAAAAACCGTCCAATCAAGAGAATACTCAGATTTAACTAAACTTAAAGATAGATAATTTTTAATGACATAATAAACAGGCTCAATGGTATTTAAAATAATATACTTTGTAGGACCAGTAATTAAAATTAATAATAAAAATATAATTACAAGAACTATATTTAAATTGCTCAATCTTTTAATACCTTTTTGAAGTCCCTTATATACGCTTATACATACTATTAACATACACAACATCAACATTATAAAATCTAAAAATAATGATTGATTTAAGTTAAAAAGTTTTGAAATTGATGCTGACATTAAAGGAAATGACAGAGCTAAACCTACACCAGCACCTGTGAGAATCGCACTTATAAAAAATATATCAAGAATTACTCTTAAAGGACCCGATTGTTTTTTTAATAGGATTCCTGAGAAAGTTAAGGGAGTATTTGAGTTTCTCATTAGTGAGAGCACAAAGGCAACTGTAGGAAGAATATATAGCGACCAACCAGTAAACATCCAATGAAACATTGGATAAGATCGCGCATTTAATAATGATTTAGCTTGGCCAGTTAATGGATTTGTGTAATAAACGAGCCACTCATATGTAGACCAATATAAAAGTGCAGCGCCCATTCCTGTTGCAAATAACATTGCACACCAAGAAAAATAAGAATAATTTTTTTTACCTTTTAATAATATTTTTTTTGAACCTGTTGATGAAAAAGCTATATAGATTAAAATTACTAGAACAGAAAAGCCAAAATATAAATAAAATAGTTCAAAATTAACTGAAATAAAGGTATAGATACTTAACAATTTTTCTGAACTTCCAACTGGATCTGTGAGAACATATAAGGACAATAACAATAAAAATCCAAATGTAATTATTAAAACTGTTTTGCTCCAAAGTGGATTTAATTTTATATTAATCATATTAATTAAGAATATTTCTAATGATAACAAATAAATATGTATATCCGGAGCTTAAAAGACTTGATAAAGAAGTTGGTAGGTTTTACCTAGACTCAAATGAAATCTCAGTTCCAAGTGTAACTACGGTCCTCACAAATACTTCAAATAAATCTGATTCAATTCAACAATGGAGAAATAGAGTTGGAGAAATAGAAGCAAATAGAATTACAAAACAAAGTACAGATATTGGCAGCATGGTTCATGAAGCTTTAGAGAATTATTTAAATAAAAAAGATTGGGACAATTTTACAAATGATCAAGAAGGAGTCATTGCATCAAAAATAACTGAAAAATTTATTAATTCAGGTTTAAGATCTCTAACTGAAGTATGGGGTTTAGAAGTTGGACTTATTCTCGACGGTTTGTATGCAGGTACAGCTGATTGCACAGGAATGATTAATGATATTCCTTCAATTATAGATTTTAAAACTGCAAGAAGGATGAAAAAAAGAAAATGGATTGAGGATTATTTTCTCCAGGGCTGTGCATATGCTAATGCTCATAATGTAATGTTTGGAACTGAAATCAATCAAGTTGTTATTTTAATGGTTGATAGAGACTTATTATTTCAAGAATTTATTGTTAAACCATCAGAATTTAACGTTTTGACTAAAATATGGAAAAAAAGATTGTTAGAATTTCATAAAAGGTATACACATCAAAATGAAAAATCTTCGTAAATTGTTATTTTTTACTTTCCTTTGTTTTATTTCATTTAAGATTTTTTCAGATCCAAGTTTTAAAATTGATAGCACTTCAATAATAGGAACTAGGTCATCAAATAATATTGATATTTATTTAGGTGTACCATTTGCAGAACCGCCAATCAATGATCTTAGGTGGGAAAAAACCAAACCTAAAACATTCAATCAGGATAAATATTTTGCAAAAAAATTTGCACCAGCATGTATGCAAGGACCAAGAATTGTAAATTGGTATAAAGGAGTAGCATCTGGATTTGGTGGCGATCCAGATTATATAAGCATGCCTCAAATAAGCGAAGATTGTTTATATTTGAACATGTGGGTTCCAAGAATCAATGATATAGATAATAAGCTTCCTGTTTTGGTTTTTATTCATGGAGGATCAAATAGAGCAGGTTGGTCTTTTGAACCTAATTATATTGGAGAGGAACTTGCTAAAAAGGGAATAATTGTTATTACTGTAGCATATAGACTTGGCGTTTTTGGTTTTTACTCACACCCTCAATTAGAAGTATCAAATTTTGCAATTCTTGATTTGATTGAAGCACTTAAATGGATTAAAAATAATATTTCAAAAGTTGGTGGAGATCCATCTAATATTACAATTTCTGGAGAATCAGCAGGAGCAACTAATATTGCACATTTAATAACTTCACCATTAAGTAAAAATTTATTTCAAAAAGCTATTCATCAGAGTGCAGGTTGGTCTGTATTGGATACTGATATTACTCAAAGCAATGATCATATAAAACTTTCTAATCAACTTTCTGAGGATTTACTGGGAATTAATAATGATGTCACCCAAGTTGAAGATTTAAAAAAAATTAATTCTAATGCTCTTCTAAACGCAGCTGAAAGAATCTATGGATATACTGGTTATTATCCTGTTGTAGATAACTATTCAGTTTTTGAACCAATTTACGATTCCTTTAAATCCGGAAATTTTAATCATGTTGATTTAATTATTGGTTCAAATGCTGATGAAGAAAAAATGTATCTAGAACAAGACTATTTTCTTGCTGACTTTTATAGTGAAAGAGAAAGTTGGGGATTTTATTCTAATACTGAAGATATTGACTCAATTCTTTTAAACTTCGAAGGAGATAAAGAAAAACTTAATTTTCTTTTGACATCAAGAAATTATGTGTGTCCATCTTATTTTATAGCTGAATCTATTAGTAAGAAAACAAATAAAAATGTTTGGTTTTATTCTTTTGATAAGGTAAGAGACGGAAAAAAAAGCAAGGAAATGGGAGCATACCATGGAGCAGAATTACCCTATGTCTTTAATACTCATGATTATTGGCTTCCCACGTCTGAATCCGACAATAAAATAACCAAGGCTATTCAAGGTTTTTGGTTAAATTTTATACAAAAAGGTAATCCAAACAGTTTCGAAGATATTTGGAAAGAATTTCAACCAAGTTTATTTAACGTATTATCATTTAATGAAGATACTTCAATGATAAAAAGTACCTCAATTGATGTCTGTAAAGAACTTGGATACATTAAATACTAATAAAATTTACATAAAATTAAAATTAATGTATATTTTAGAGATATATAATTACATTTTTTTGGGGGAAAGTATGAATATATTTCATTTAGAAAAAGCTCATAAAGCTTTTACAAAGGCTACTATAGCAATATCGTCCGTTTTTCTTGCATCAGACATTATTTCTCAAGACTCAACAGTTGAAGAGGTAATCGTTACCGCTCAAAAGAAGTCAGAAAATTTACAGAATGTTCCAATAACTGTTCAAAATCTTTCAAGTGAAGATATTGATTCACTAAACATCAGAGATTTTTATGATTATGTAAATCAATTAGCTGCAGTTTCAGCTATTCAAAGAAGGCCTGGAACAGGTACGTTATTCATGAGAGGCATTTCTGATGGAGGAAATAGTAATAACCAATCACTTCAAGGCCCCTCAGTTGCAACATACCTTGATGATTCTCCTGTCACTATGATTTCAGATAATCTTGAGGTACATATGTACGATATTGAAAGAGTTGAGGCATTAGTTGGACCTCAAGGTACGTTGTATGGTGCTGCATCCCAAGCAGGTAGTTTAAAGATAATTACAAAAAAACCTGATTCAGAGTTCGATGCGGGCGCTAATACAGTTTTTGAACATACTAGGGGTGGTGATATGAGCCAAATGCTTGAGGGGTTTGTAAATATACCTTTAGGCAAAAACTCAGCTGTAAGAATAGTTGGATATAGTGATGATGATGGAGGGTATATTGATAATGTTCCTGATACTTTAAACTATCCTTTATTTGGCCCAGTATCAAATACTGCTTATGCTAAAGACAATTTCAATGAGAATTTAAAAGAAGGTTATAGGGTTGCTCTGAGAGTAAACTTAAATGATTCATGGACTGTTGACGCAAATGTAATGGGTCAAACAATGGAATCAAAAGGTTCATGGGACTATGATCCACTTTTAGGTGATTACAACACAAGTAGATTCACAGAAGATTCTAATGATGATGATTTTACAAGATTCTCATTATCAGTAAGTGGTGATTTAGGTTTTGCAGATCTTAACTTTGCAACATCTAGTGTTGAAAAAGATTTTGAAACACATTCAGATTATTCTCACTATTCATTAAGTTCACCATATGTTGAAGCATACTATTCATGTTATACATATTATTTTTATGCCTGTGTTGATCCAAGTCAAAATTACAATAAGGAAACTACCGTAGATACAAGTCATACAGAAATTAGACTATCTTCCAAAGAGAATGAAAAGCTAAATTGGATAGTTGGTGCATTCTTTGGTGAGCTTGAAACTGATTACAATACAAGATGGAGAATTGCTGATCTTCCATCAGGTGCTGCTGTTCCAGGAAGTGAAAATGCCTGGTATCAAACAGATCAGATAAGAATGGATGAAGACGAGGCCATTTTTGGAGAGGTATACTATCAACTTACTGAAGCACTTGAACTTACGCTCGGTTATAGAAGTTTTGATTATGATTATGCTTTAAGTGGATACTCAGGAAGTGTTTTTTATTCACCCGAACCCACTGTTCCTGCTGTTGGTGCATATTCAACTTTGAGTGCTCCACCAGAAAATGTTAATGGTCAAATGAGTGGCTCTGGAAGTGTGAGCAAAGTAAACCTAGCTTATCAATTAACACCAGATACCTTAATCTATACAACTGTATCAGAAGGTTATCGACCAGGGGGTATTAACAGATCTACTCAAATCGGTGCTACATATAAACCAGATTACCTGACAAGTACTGAAGTTGGATTTAAATCGACTTTTAATAATGGTAAAACAAGATTAAATGCTGCTTTATATGATATGGATTGGGATGATATGCAACTAGGTTTTTATGATGTCACTCTTTCTAAACTTGCTTTAATAGATAACGTTGGTAAAGCATCAAGTAAAGGTTATGAGTTTGATCTCAAACACATTGTTAATGATAAATTAACATTTTCAATGAGCTATGCCAGTAACGAAGCTGAACTAGAGGAAGATTATTTTTATCGTGGAAGTCTCTCAGCTCCAAGTGGTACAGATTTACCTTTAACGCCAGATGTTAAATTTAACTTCATGATTGACTATAGCTTTGATGATACTAGCTCAATGCAAATAAATCATGTTTCAGTTGATGAAATGTGGAATGATTTAACTGTATCAGATAGAGTAAAACAAGGGAATTATAATTTGACAAACATTAACTTCACGAAAATGCTTAATGAAAGCCTTTCTGTAGGTGTGTTTATTGATAATGTTTTTGATGAACTTGCAGATCTCTATATTAATAATGAAGATGGGTATGGAGTGAATACTCATATACTTCATACTGTAAATAGACCAACAACTGTTGGTGTCAAATTTACTTGGAATTACAGTAAGTAATCGATAATATAAAAGGCTACATATATAAAATTATGTAGCCTTTTTGTATGTCACCTGATTTAAAAAAAATTATTCCTGAGAAGCTTTATGAAGCTTCAGTTCTAATAGCATCTAATAAACAACATAAAGCAGAGAAATTATTGAGAGAATATCTCTTTGAAAATCCATTAGATGTAAACGCTATGAAGTTGCTTGCAGACATAGGCATTAGACAAAGGGCTTATTTTGACGCAGGAAACCTGCTTACCAGAGCTCTTGATATTGAACCAGAATATGATGAAGCAAGATTGAGTTATGCAAATTTACTTCATGCCAGACAACTACCATTTGAATCACTAAAGCAACTAGAGATTTTGTTAGAAAAAAATCCAAAAAATATACATTACCTAAATTTAAAAGCTGTAAATCTTGCTCAAGCAAATAAACATGCTGAAGCATTAAAATTATTTAGAGAAATAAAAAAAGGATTCAATTCAAAAATATTGAATAATGGACAGTTTTACCTGCAGTTTGGACATACCCTGAGAGCTAATGGCGATGTAAAAGAAGCTATAGAGGCATACCTTGAAGCAATTAAATGTAAAGAAGGTTATGGCGAGGCATATTGGGGACTAGCTAATTTGAAGACCTATAAATTTTCTCAGACAGATTTTGAGAGAATTAAAAGGTTACTAAATGACAAAAATTGCAAAAGACATGACTATTTTCATCTTTTGTTTAGTCTAGGCAAGGCTGAGGAGGATAGAGGTAATTTTAAAAATTCAATTGCGGCCTATATGAAGGGCAATCAAGTTAAAAGTAAAGAAGTTTTATGGAATGTGGATGAATTCGCTCATGAATGTAAAAAAATTAAGAGCTTCTTTACAAGGGAATTTTTTGAAAAATTTAAGAATGTTGGAAGTGATTTAAGCGATCCAATATTTGTTGTTGGTTTACCAAGATCTGGATCAACTTTAATAGAACAAATATTGTCCTCACATTCGCTAATCGAAGGTACTACTGAGCACCAAAACATTATAGCGCTCTCGAGAAAAATTTCTAAAAAAAGAAAATCATCTGATAAATCACATTATCCTTCTGGAATTTTAAATATTAAAAAAGATGAGTTTAAAAAAATGGGTCAAGCATATATCAACAATACACTTGATCAGCGAAATACATCTAAACCATACTTTATAGATAAAATGCCAAATAATTTTTTTCATATTGGACTTATCCATTTGATTTTACCAAACGCTAAAATTATTGATGCAAGAAGAAATCCTATGGATTGTTGTTTTAGTAATTACAAACAACTTTTTGGTTCTGGTCAGGGATTTACATATAGCCTTAACAGAATAGCTAATTATTATATTGAATATATTGAACTTATGAATCATTGGGATAAGGTGTTTCCAGGAAAAGTTCACAGAGTTATTTATGAAGACATGGTTAAAGATACTGAGAATGAAATTGAAAAGTTGATTAAGTTTTGTGGATTCGAAATTGAGGATGGTTGCTTTGAATTTTATAAAAACAAAAGAGCGGTCAGAACACCCAGTTCTGAACAAGTTAGACAACCAATTTATTCAAAAGGGATAGGTTATTGGAAAAATTTTGAGGAATGGTTGACACCTCTAAAAGAAATTCTTGAAAAATATGGATAGACAAATAATTGCAATTGGAGGAGGTGGTTTTGGGAGAGAGATCAATGAATTAAAGATCGAGAATTATATTATTGAACAATCAGATATTGATAGTCCGTCAATTTGTTTTATACCAACAGCCACAGGAGATGAAAAAGATTATATAGAAAATTTTTACAAGGCATTTGACTCTTTGGGCTGTAAAACTTCACATATAGATTTTTTTAAAAGAACTATTAAATTAGAAGAACATATCAATGAACAAGATATTATTTATGTTGGTGGTGGAAATACTAAAAGCATGTTAGCAGTTTGGAGAGAATGGAAATTAGATGAAATATTACACAAAGCTTACATTAATGGAACTATCATGAGTGGTGTTAGTGCTGGGGCTATCTGTTGGTTTGAAAAAGGGATAACTGATTCATGGAAAGATCATCAAGCTATTATTCCATGTCTTGGTTTTGTTAAGGGAATCTGCTGTCCTCATTATGATGAAGAGCCTGAGAGGATACCTTTCGTAAGTCAAATTATAAATGATGATCTTATTTCAGAGTGTATAGCTGTTGAAGGTTTCTGTGCATTACATATAGTTAACGATATACCAAAATACTCCGTAAGCTTTGGCGACAATAAAAATTGTTTTTTAGTAAATAAAAAAGATTCTAAAATATGCAATAATCAAATTGAAAATACAAAATTAATACAATTATGAAAATCTCAAATATATTATCATCAGTTCTTGGAGTAGTTTTATTTTTAATAGCATTACAATGGATTTTTATGCCTGCATCTGCGGCTGAATCACTCGGTATGTTATATCTTGACGGTGATGGAAGAAATACACAAATAAGAGACTTTACTGCTTTCTTTTTAGCAACATCTATT
>MDTB01152997.1_pt1 | contig 10749 bp, 8 predicted proteins | sample 811161 | NCBI WGS metagenome assembly MDTB01 (sample SAMN05326650, study PRJNA326480) | marine metagenome | isolation source: seawater | place: Mediterranean Sea | collected 2009 | reverse complement strand
TTAATTATATTTTTTTAGAAAATTTATATTCTCATCCAACACTTTGTTAAAGCACTTTGATTCAGGATAAAGTAAACCAAAGTGTCCACCATCAATCTTAACAAAATCTTTTGAAGCATTTATTAGTTTATAACACTTTTTCATAACAATTAGATTTGCCCTCCAAACTTCATCATCGAACGCATGTATTACTAAAGTTGGACATTTAATAAGCTTTCAATGATAATGGTCAATTGTGGAACAATTTGTGTTACATGATTATGAGTCGCCTTATTTATTATTTCAAATCAATAATTTGCATTGCTTTTGAGTTTGAGGAGTTTATTTTACATGCTATACGTCTTTCTTATTTTAAAAAACTGTTTCCTAAAATTCTATTAATAATATTTTCTTATGAGATCCATCAGAATATTTAATTTTTAAAATCAGATTTTTTGATGTTAAATTTTATATTTGAGAGGAGGAATAAATGAAATTTTTTAAAAATGTAAAATTAACTTCAATTTTTTTAATTTTTTTTGGAATAAATAATCTTTTAGCAGAAGAATTAAGAATTGGAACTGCAAGCCAAGGTGGAGCCTTTTACCCAGTTGGACAAGCTATCTCATCACTTGTTAATAAACATGCTAAGGGACTAACAATGGTACCTATTGTTACTGGTGGGTCTGTACAAAATCCTAAATTAGTTAATAAAAAAGAGGTTGATATTGCAATTACAAATAACAATTTGGCTGTATTTGCTAATAAAGGTGCAGCAATGTACAAAAAATCTGGTAAGATGAATTTAAGGGCTATCGGTGCATTACACTTTTCTGTATTGCACATGATGACTTTAGAAAATTCATCCATATCTACAATTAGTGATTTAAAAGGAAAAAGAGTAGCTATTGGTCCAGCTGGTGGAGGCACTATTCCTTTTACAAAGCAAATATTGGGTCTCCATGGCCTAAACATTAAAGATATTAAACCAGTATTCTTATCATATGCTGATGGATTTTCTCAATTAGCTGATGGAAATGTAGATGCCGCATTTGCATTATCAGGGTATCCAGCTGGAGCAGTTGTTCAAGCTCAGGTAAATAAAAGTTTAAAATTCATAAAATTAGCGCCAGGAAAACTTGAACAAGGTCTAAAAAAATACAAAAACTATAATAAGGTCGTAATACCTAAAGCTTCTTATAAAACAAAAGAAGATGGTGTAGTTTTTGGTGTCAATAATATGTTAGTTGCTAATGCTGATATGGATAAAACTAAGGTATATAAAATTACAAAAGCTATCTATTCGAATATGAGCGAGTTTAGAAAAATTAACGCATATGCTAAACAAATCAATGTCGACAATTCACTCAAATTGAGAATACCACTACATTCAGGTGCACAAAAATATTTTGATGAAAGATAAGTCTCAAATCAATAAATTTTATGATAGAGAGATTAAATTCACTAAAAAATAAATTTATTTTATGGATCGCGTTTTTTCTTGGCGCGATCCATCTACTTAATGTTTCTGGAATATTTGTTCTATCAACTCAAGATATTAGAATTATTCATCTAATGTTAATGTTATCAATACTATTTTTAAGTAAACCAACTTCTCCAAAACTCAAAAATAATTTAATTGACAATTTTTTATCTATTTGCCTGACACTATTAAGTGTTTTGACTGGTGTTCACATGCTTATGTCGTGGAAAAATATTGCCATGAGTGGTGGAGATACTTCTCAAACAGATATAATTGCTGGCATTATAATACTTTTTTTAATTTTAGAGGCTACAAGAAGAGGCATAGGTCTTTTTTTATCTTTGATATGTTTGCTTTTCTTTAGTTATCCTTTTTACAGTAAATATCTAACTGGTATCTTTTATAGTAAAGGCTACTCACTTGAAAGGATGGCAGAGTTCTTAACAACCACAAGTCAAGGTGTTTATGGAATACCTCTTGGAGTCTCTGCATCGTATATAATTTTATTTTCAATTTATGGTTCTTTTCTAAGTAAATTTGGAGCTGGTGACTTTTTCTTTCAATTAGCGACAAGAATTACTAAAAATTTACATGCTGCTAGTGCAAAAACCGCGGTAATTTTTAGCACTCTTTTAGGAATGATATCAGGTTCAGCAGCTGGCAATGTGGCAGTTACTGGCACCTTAACAATTCCTATGATGAAAAAAGAAGGTTATAAAAGTCATCAAGCTGGAGCAATTGAGGCCGTCATTTCAACTGGTGGACAAATAATGCCTCCTGTAATGGGAGCCGCTGCTTTTATAATGTCAGAAATTATAGGAAAACCTTATACAGAAATTATGAAAGCTGGTTTAATACCAGCAATACTTTTTTTTATCTCCACTTTTTTTGTTGTACATTTTCAAGCAAAAAAAAATGGGTTAAAAAAGCTAGTTTTTAAGGAGAGTAAAGAAAATATTTGGATTATTTTGAGAGATGGTTTGCAATTTATATTACCATTTTTATTTTTAATAATTTTAATGATTTTAGGATATTCACCGTTTAAAGCATCATTCTATTCAATAATAATGTTATTAATTTTAAACATTATAACCAACAAAAGAATTTCAATTAATTTTTTTGTTTTTTCTAAAAATGCAATAATTGAAGGAACAAAAAACATTGTTCCAATTGCAGTAGCATGTGCTGCAGCAGGTATAATTTCTGGCACATTAGGAATTACTGGCTTAGGATCAAAAATATCAGGCTTAATACTAGTTTGGTCATTTGGTATTCCTTTTTTAGCATTATTTATGACTATGGTTGTTGCGATAATCTTGGGAATGGGATTGCCAACGACTGCTGCTTACTTAATTTTAGCTACAGTAGTTGCGCCGGCATTATCTGAAATTGGAGTGCCATTGCTAACAGCTCATATGTTTGTTTTTTTTTATGGCTGCGTCTCAACTATAACACCACCAGTTGCACTTGCCTCTTACGTTGCAGCAAGTATAGCAAATGCAAAAATAAATAAAGTTGGGTGGACTGCATTTGCATATGGTACTACTTGTTATATATTACCATTTATGTTTTTTTATGGACCTGCATTACTATTAGACGAAAAAATTAATTTAATTTTATTATCAATTCCGACCGCTATTTTAGGTGTTTTTTGCATAACAATTTTTGTAATTGGATATTATAAATCCCACGTAAATTATTTTAAGAGAGCTATTATGGGCTTATCTGGAATTCTACTTTTATTACAAGGTATCTTCACTGATATAGTTGGTATAATAATTTTATCTTTATTTTTAATTGATCAAAACAAACATTTAATAAAAAGGAGAAAAAATGGCACATAAAATTAGAAGAGTCGTTACAGGACATGATAAAACTGGGAAGGCAATTTGTGTTTCGGACGAGATTGCTACAGAAATTTTACAAAGAGATTCAAGGCCTGGCGTAACACTTACAAATTTTTGGAAAACTAAATCAATACCAACTGAATTTGATGGATCTGAAGAGACACTTGGAGAAGATTTTGTACTTCATCCACCAAAAAATGGAACTATTTTTAGAACGGTTGAATTTGAACCTGAAGATCCTGAGGTGTTAAAAAAATTAGATGGAAAAGATGCATTTTCTGCAATGGGTGCAGGTCATGCTATTGTTGCAAATGCCAGACACCCTTTTATGCATAGAACTGATTCTGTGGACTACGCTATAATAGTGAAAGGGAAAATAAAAATGCTTTTAGATGATAGTGAAGTAGAGTTAAATCAAGGAGATGTAGTTGTGCAAAGAGGCACTAATCATGCTTGGTCAAATCAATATACTGAAACTTGTATAATAGCATTTGTGCTTGTCGATGCTGTAAAAAATTTATGAAAATTATTATCAGCTTAATTGGAATGTTATACATAAGCTTAAAAAAAACTAATTGTTTTTGGTATACCAATGAGTTAATTTCATCTTCGCTATTAAGAAGGTTTCATAGCTATATTATTGGCTTTGAAAGATTTAAGATAAGAAATGAGTAAATCAACCACTTTGTTCATTCTTGACAATGTTGCGGAGCACACCAATTTTCTCGATCTCAACTTCTACAACATCGCCATCTTTCATCCATAATGGTGGTTTTCTGGCGTGACCAACACCGGATGGGGTGCCCATCAAAATAACATCGCCTGGCTCAAGCGTCAGACCTTGTGTGATATAAACCAATGTCTCTACAACTGGGAACATCATCATGTCTGTATTACTCGATTGAACTGTTTGCCCATTCAGACGGCAAGCAATATTCAGCCCCTTTGCCCCCTCTGGCAACTCATCTGAAGTAACAAAAATAGGGCCAAACGGACCAGTTTTGTCGAAATTCTTCCCCATTGTCCATTGAATAGTGTGGCGTTGAAATTCTCGTACAGACCCGTCATTAGCACAAGAATAACCAGCAACAACATCAAGTGCGTTTTCAATTGTCAAATGGCGGCCACGCTTACCCACAATCAACGCTAACTCAGCTTCATAATCCAATGTCTCTGAAACACTTGGACGAATGATAGGCTTATTGTGGGCAACCATAGATGTAGCTGTGCGCATAAACACTGTTGGAAAAGGTTGTTTTTCAAAAATCCCTTCATTCACATGTTCCATATAATTCAAGCCAAGGCATAATATTTTTCCTGGTTCGCAAATTGGAACATTAAAATTTAGCGTGTCATAATCGACCATATTAGCATCGGTCGCTCGGTCAGCAATTGACTTAACAAGCTGAAATTGATTATTGACAATTACGGATTGAAGGTCGCATGGTGATGAAGCATCAATTGAAGTTAAATCGATAACTTTGTTACCATTGATAACACCTACACGGTTACCGTCATTCCGTTGAAAACTTACAAGTCTCATAAGTCTACTCCGATAACTATTAACGATTTGTATTTATAACTCTTAATAATGTATATTACAAATAAATTTGATTTGGCATGATACTCCTTAATGAACTAGGAAATTTAAATAAGCCATTTTAATTTTGACATGACAAATGATATAACCATGAATTTGAAATAAATTTACCTTAAACTAATTCCATTAATCTATCATTGAACCCTGGTCAATGCTCCATGGACTAGGGTCAATGTGAAGGCCACGCCCTGACCATTGACCATTGTTGATTAGGAAAAGGGTGCAGTAACCCCCTACTTTAGAAATTTTTTGTGGGACAATTTGTGGGACAAGATTAACAACCTATAATTTTATTGATTCAAATCAATAACTTACAGATCACTTTGGCTGACACCCCATCCGCCATACTACCAAAATACACACAATTCTTACCTCATTATTTACAAAAAATTACTTAATAATTACAGATAGTTATAGGTAGTATTTAAAAATCAATCTAAACTCATCTAAATTCAATATATATTATAGATAATAAGTAAATTGTTGGACAAATTGTGGGATAGGAAGATTACTGATTAAAATTAGCTTCCATATCTTTTCGAAGTTTGTACGCGAGATTATTGGGATCTATCTTGACATCATTCCAAGTAATAACCTGTCCATCATTAATTGGATTTAGTAAAGAGACATTGTGAGCAAGGCCAAGAGGCAAATAATTATTCTTAATAGACTTTGAAGAAGGTCTAATTCCGCCTGACACAGTATAGCCACCTTCTCCATCTAATACTTCTCCAACTTTAAGATTACGTTTAGCAATAGCAACACAATCTGCATTAAAGCAAACTGATGCTCCAGTAGCTTCTTTTCGCACTCCAATTGAAGCAATTGAGATTGCTAATTCCAAGCCAATCAAATGCCATCTTTTGTATAACGACATATATCTTCCAGAAGGGTCTGTAACTACCTTATATTCCTCAAAACAATTTTGTAAGTATTCAGTTTCAGCTTCAAAAACCACCCATACACCTTTACGAATATCATATGGTATTTGTTTACCATCAGGAGTTAGACAAGAAACAACATCAACCATGCCCTTGAACTCTAATATACCTCCTTCCGATATTGGTTTCATTAAAGTTGGTATATCATCTATTCCACCTGAGGGGAAAACAAGACCATTTGATGGTGCAGATAAATTTGCTGTGTTTGCTATAGCTACACTTTCAATTGATGGTTTAGAACCATCAAGAAATGCATTAAACATTTTTGGATTAAGTCTACCTCTTTCAGCTTGTTCTATGGTTAAGCCCCAATAGTCCCAAACTGTATCTGGTGTGGATTTTTGATAATCTTTAAGCCATTTATGACCTCGACCTGCAGCTACAACATTAAATCCACATGTTCTAGCCCAATCAACTAGATCACATGCAAGAGCTGGTTGATCTCCATAGGCCATACTGTAGATAACCCCGGCCTCATACGCTTTTTGAGATAAAGCAAACCCACAAAAAGCATCAGCCTCAACAGTTACATTAATAACGTTTTTTTTATTTTCAAACGCTGAAAGACAATGCTTTACAGCAGAAATTGGATTTCCAGTACATTCAATAATAATTTCAATTGCTTCATGTGAGACTAGAGATACCCAATCTTCAGAAATGAATGTTTTACCACTAGTAAAAGCATCAGACAAATTACTGGTTTCTAAAGCAGATGCTTCCCAACCAGCCATTTTCATGTTTGATTTAGCATTTTCAGGGAGAATATCCACAACACCTACTAAATGAATCATAGGTATTTTTAAAGCTTGTGCAAAAAACATTGTTGCAAATTTGCCTGCACCAATTATTCCAATAGTTATTGGTTTTGTTCTGCTGTTTAATAAGCTAAAAAGATTCATTAAATAAAAATTCAAAAAATTAATTATGTAGCATAATTAATAATAGCTTACAAGACAGTTTGACAGATATCCATCCGCCATACTACCAAAATACATGCAATTCTTACCTCATTATTTACAATAAATTTCTTAATAATTACATATATTTATAGATTTTATTTAAAAATTATTATTAACTAATCTAGATTCAAAATCTACTATAGATAATATCTAAATTGTAGGATGGATTGTGGCACAGAGAATTAAAAAATTTAATTATTAATCTGAAGCTTTCTGATAGATCCCTTTAACAATTTTTGTATACTTGGCTATATTAATTTATTTCTAGATGATGAATTGATGATAACTGTATAAAAAAAAGTTAATATTAGTAAGATTAATAGTAAAAATTATATAAATTGAATATATTGATTTGTAAATTAGAGGGATAAGATGAATCTCAATAATATGTTAAAAGCTAGAATTAAAGATCAAAAACCTGTCAGAGTTGGTTTAATAGGTGCTGGCAAATTTGGTTCAATGATTTTATCACAGGCACGTCATATAGAAGGTATTTCAATTACAGCTGTAGCTGATCTTGATATACAAAAGACTAAAAATTCCTTTAGACGCGTAGGCTGGGATATATCTAATTGTTTTGCCAACAGCGCTGATGAAGCTGTAATAACTGGAAAAACTTGGTTAACTGAAAATACATCTGATATCTTTAAAATACCTGAAATCGAGTGTATCGTTGAGGCAACTGGTGACCCACTTTTCGGTATACGGCATGCACTTAAGGCAATTGAGAATAATAAGCATGTAGTAATGGTTAATGTTGAAGCAGATGTACTATGTGGTCCTTATCTAAATCAAAAAGCAGTAGAGAATAATGTTGTGTTTAGCATGGCCTATGGTGACCAGCCGGCTGCAATCTGTGAACTTGTAGACTGGGTAAGAATAAATGGATTTGATCTTGTTGCAGCAGGTAAGGGAATGAATTTTCAGCCACATTTTCGTTATTCAACACCTGATACAGTCTGGAAATATTTCGGATGGACCGATGAAGAAGTTGCCGCTGGAGATTTTAATCCAAAAATGTACAATTCCTTTACAGATGGTACTAAAGCTGCAATTGAAATGGCAGCTGTTGCCAACGCAACTGATCTTGATTGTCCAGATGACGGACTTGCATTTTATCCTACCGGTCTACACGATCTAACAAACGTTTTCAAACCTATTGCAAATGGTGGAAGACTGCCAAAAAAGGGACTTCTTGATATTGCGGCTAGCCGTGAGCCTGATGGACGTGAAGTTTACAACAATATTTGCTACGGTATGTTTGTCACATTCAAAGCACCCAACGAATATAGCCGTGACTGCTTTCGTCAATATGGTTTACTTACAGATTCATCTGGATGGTATGCTTCAATGTGGAGACCCTTTCATATGATTGGATTAGAAACAAATACTAGTATAATGTCAGCTATACTTAGAAATGAACCAACAGGAGCATCCTGTTTATGGAAAGCAGACGCAGTTGCCACTGCCAAACGTGATCTAGCTGCAGGAGAGATGTTAGACGGTGAAGGGGGATTTTGTGTCTGGGCTAAAGCTATTCCTGCTAGATTGTCAGATAAAATAGGTGCATTACCAATTGGACTTGCACAAAATGTTAAACTTAAAAATTCTGTAAGAAAAGATGAGATAATAAAGATAAGTGATGTTGAGCTAATTGAAGTAAATGACATTATTGGTTTCAGAGCAAAGATGAAACCTCTTCTTATTTAAGAAATTTTATTTATGTGAAATAAACAACAACCCAAATCTTAGTGTGTGGGCATTGATTATATTTGTTTGTAGTTAAAGAAAGAGTTCAGTAACACCCTATTTTGTTTATTAGTCTATGGTAAATGGATAATTAATACTTTTGCTTATCAGGAATTACACATCTAACCGCACCTTTAGGATTAGTAGTGTCACCTTGTCCTCTTGAAATGATATGAATATGATGGAATGCTTTTAATCTATTAAATAATTCTAGTTTACAATCCAACAATTCAATTTTAATTATTATATAATGAAAGTTTTTCAAAAATTAGATAATTTTTTGGACTTTGGCTGGGCACAGGTTTCTCGAGGAAAGGCTGACAAAAAATCGCCCGCAAGGCACCCTACTTTTGTGACATCAAGTTCGAATGGTCACCCAAATGCTCGTACTTTAGTAATGAGACAGAGCGATAGGAAAAATAACCAGATAGAGTTCCACACTGACACTGCTTCTTCAAAAATGCTGGCTCTCGAGGAGAATCCTTGTGCTGGAATTCACATTTGGCTGCCAAAAGTCCAATTACAAATTCAGATGGACGTTGTTGTTGAAGTCAAGGTTGGCGACATTACTATTCCAAACTGGAGGAATGTTCCAACTAACTCTAAAATCGCTTATGGGACTATTCCTAGCCCTGGAACCGTCATTGAAAGTCCCTTTGACTATGATTATGCCCCAGATCAGAAACGTTTTGCCGTTTTGGTATGTCATATACAATCAATTCAGCTTTTGCTTTTAGGAGTTAAACATATTCGTGCTCATTACAAAAAGACAACTAATTGGAAAGGAGAATGGCTCTCCCCTTAGTTTGTAACTATATTAAGAATGATACCATAGATTAGAAAACTAACTTCTTAGCCTTTATCATTTTTCTCTGAGTAGCTTTTAAAAATATAACCGGGTATTTTCCTCAAGCCCATGTCTTTCGATTGAATAAAAATATGATACCAAGAAACCTCTAACAACATATCAATGAACTTCAGTTTATGATCCATAGACTACGATAAATTCAGTCAATTATGACTAAATTAATTGCAAAACATTTTAAATATATAATTTTTTAAAGAAATTATTAGCTTTTAAAATAAGAAACATGTCTAAATTATATTTAACTTTTATAAGGAATTATCATGAGTATTTTAGTACGTTTTTCACCACCATCCATGACAGCAGAACAGTATGATACAATCGTTGAAAGACTTTATAAGGAGGGTGTTCATCCAGATCCTGGACTTGAATTAGAATTATGCTTTGGATCAGGTGACCAAATGAAAGTTTCTCTGCTCTTTGACACTAAGGAACATTTTGAATCATTTGGTGCAAAAATAGGTCCTATTCTATCAGAAATGGGAATGGATCCGGGTGAGCCCGAGATAATTGAATTGCATAACGTCATAAGACGTAAAAATTAAAAAATAGAACCTCAATAAATTATAGGGGAACTAATAGGAAAGTTCATATGATAAAAGTTTATAAGTTTATTTGTTTTATTTTTTTTATGCAGCTAGTAGCAACTTCATACGCTAATGAACTCATTAATTCAAAAATTTTTGGCTTAGCCAACCATCCTGATGCTCAGATGTGTGAAGTTAAAAAAATCTACCCATTCCCACTCAAGTTGTCAAAAACTTTTCCGAGTAGTAAAGCAGGCCAACATGGATTAGGAAGAATTAGTGCAGAAACAAAGGCCATTCATAAACATTTTTTTAGTCTTGCTGAGGGTTGTCGTTCAAGTTCAACACAATTTAGAGATAAAACATGCAAACAAATTATTGGTTCCTTAAAAAAAATTCTTGATGAGGATGCGTATGGTCACAAAGCTTTTAAAAAAACAAGTGCGCTTGCTGGCTTTGCTCTCAGTTCTCGTATTGCATATCCAATGTTTATCGCATTAGAAACAGCGATGCTTTATGACATAACTAAGGAAGAAGCAATAAAAACCAGAGATGTACTTTTAAAATGGTTTAAAAAGAGGCGTGTAAAAGTCATTAACTTTTTCGAGTCCAAGACTGATAAACTTTGGAACAATCACGATGTTGCTTGGGAAGTTCTATTAGCTGTTGCTGGTATCGAAGATAACACTGAAGGTTCGATTGAGAGGATCAATACAACACTGGATAAAACATTTGCTAATATGAGATCGGATGGCAGCATACCTGCCGAAACTAAGCGTGGTGCGATGGCACTACATTA
>MDTB01116315.1_pt1 | contig 10749 bp, 9 predicted proteins | sample 811161 | NCBI WGS metagenome assembly MDTB01 (sample SAMN05326650, study PRJNA326480) | marine metagenome | isolation source: seawater | place: Mediterranean Sea | collected 2009 | reverse complement strand
TAAGCGGCCATATAAACCTAGGCTGCGCTTAAAAAGCGCAGATAAAAGAAATACAATTCCCAGAGCAATCCAAACAGGCATAAACTGAAGAAACATCTGCCCAAAAATTTCAAACCAACTTAATGGCGCCATTTTTGGTTATCCCCTTTTTCTAAGTCACTCTGATTTTAGGGTTCAAGTAAACGTACCCTATGTCAGAAATGAGTTGGGTTATTAGCACTACCAATACAGCGGCGATGGAGCATGATAAGAGTAATTCGATATCGTTATTGCCAGCCGCCTGAACCAACGTCCAGCCAAAACCTTTATAATTGAACAAAGTTTCAACAATAACTACCCCTGTCAAAAGCCAGGGAAATTGCAACATAATTACAGTGAACGGAGCTATGAGAGCGTTGCGCAACGCATGTTTCAAAACAATATTTTTGAAAGTTAATCCTTTGAGACGAGCCGTCCGAATGTACTGCGCTGTCATTACTTCAGCCATGGAGGCGCGGGTCATTCTAGCTATATAGCCCATACCATAAAGTGCCATTGTCATCACAGGCAGGGTAAAATTGGTGTATGTTATGCCATCCATTGCTGTTGTCGCGGAACCGTTCAACCACTTTAAACCAACTGCAGAGCTTGAAAAAATCACTATAAAAACCACCCCAGAAACATATTCTGGAGTAGCGGTTGTTATAATAGAGAAGGTTGAAAGAGAACGGTCAGTTCGAGTTCCCTCACGCATACCTGCCACCACTCCAACTATAAGTGCTAAGGGTACCATTACCAGCATTACCCAAAACATAAGCTTGCCGGTTAGCAATAACCTCTTGCCAATGATTTCCTCAACTTTTCCCTGAAACAGTGAGGTGTAACCTAATTTTCCTTGCAGTAAGCCACAGTAATTGGGCACGTGCCCGAAGTCTCTTTTAAGGTAAGCACATTTACCAACTACTTTGCCGTCATCCTCGGTACTCTGCCATCCGGGTACAACACCCAACCATTCCCCATATCGAAAGAAAAGGTTTCGGTCATATCCGTTGCGGGCCAACCAGCTAACCACTTGGTCATCAGTCATGCGATTATTCGCCTGTGTCTTAGCCAGCTTTTCAAGATTGGGTTGTAAATTTGTTAAAAAGAAAACAACAAAAGTTAAACACAGGGATGTGAGTGCCATTAACCCAATTCTTTTAGTAAGGAACAAAAACATTTAGATGTTTCCATAAATAAACGCCGCATCCCAAAACTTTTAGGGATGCGGCATAAATTTTTGAGAACCCGTTTTAAGCGTTGAAGCCCATGTACTGGTAGCGATTTTCAAAAGTTGGGTGCATATCTGATTGCCCAACTAACGACTTACGCTTGTGACGGAAGATAGAGCGCCAGTAAGGTTGAATTATCACACCCTCATCCTGCATGATTTGCTGGATGCGCTCCATTATTACCCTTCTATCATCAGCATTTGCTGTGGCTAATGCTTTTGAAAGAAGTTCATCAAACTCAGCGTTGTTGAAAGCGCATTCATTCCATGCTTCGCCCGAACGATAAGCAAGAGCCAAAACCTGAACACCTAGGGGCCGCTGATTCCAGTTTGTTGAAGAAAACGGATATTTGGCCCAGTCATTCCAAAAGGTTGAGCCTGGAAGGATTGTGCGTTTGACTTTTATCCCTGCATCACGCAACTGTTGTGCGACCGCGTCGGTGGTATTTTTACGCCAATCATCGTCAATTGATATGATCTCATGTTCAAAATCACCCATACCTTCTGCATCCAGCATCGATTTTGCTGCTGCCGGATCAACTTTTTGAGGCGGAAGTTTTGCGTATTCTGGGTGAATTGGACATACGTGATGATTTTCAGCAGGCTCCCCAAGCCCGGCATAGCCCAATTCCAAACATACTGAATTGTCTACAGCCATCGCTAGAGCTCGACGAACATTTTTCTTGGCATATGGCTTCATGCCATTAACTTCAGCATCTTGGTTCGTTCTTATTACAATGGTTGAAGCTGTCACTACCTGAGACTTTTCAAATGAACCGAGAGAATCCATTAATTCCACATAGTCACCAGTTGTCTGGTGAAGCATATCGACTTCTCCAGCTTCAATAGCCGCAACAAATGCTGTTGGATCAGTGCCATAATCGACAATTTCGATTCGATCTAGGAAAGCGCCATTCTTTGCGTTCCACCAAGTATGGCCTGCATTACGAACTAAAACAGCCTTGACGCCAACTTCATGGCTCTCAAACGTATATGCACCCGTGCCAATCGGATTGTTAGTAAGCATTTCAGCAGAATTATCATAGGATGAGTGAACAATTGCTGCCGGGTAGTCCCCTGCACCAACGATGATAGTGATGTCCGGACGTGGCAGTTTCAGTACAACAGTGTGGCTGTCTGCAACAACAATTGAGCCTTCAATAGCCTTATTGGTATCTGGATCAATCAAGGTAGCCATCCGGCCTGCCATCGAGTTGCCCTCAACGGACTTATCACACCAACGTTCAAAATTATTTGCAACATCTGTTGCAGTGAAATCGTCACCGTTATTCCACTTAACACCCTTCCTCACATTGAGTGTATACTGAGTTGCATCAGCATTCACTTCCCAACTTTCAAGAAGCTGCCCTACTACACTTCCATCAGGCTCCAGATGAACCAAATACTCCAAAAATCCTCTACAGGCATTGGCAATCTCTGACCAATCCCAGGTGCGAGGGTCTTTCAAAGGCCGCACCTCCATCTGACAGCGAAGTGTGCCACCCATTTTTGTCGGGTTTGTCCATCTGACTGCTGCTTCAGCTGAATTTTGGCCTATCAGGGTATAGGCAGTTGTGGCTGAAACTCCAAGAGCAGTTGCGCGAACCAAAAATTCTCTGCGAGAAAGTTGGCCATCTGCATACTCTTTTGCATACATGTGCGCCTTTTCATGAACGGGCTTCCCGTCGAGTTTATCAAAAAACATTTGCTAATCCTCCCTTTGAACAATAGCGTCAATTATTCTATGTTCTTAAATTAATTTTTCCAGGTGCTTTTACTGATGATAAAACTGTACCCTTACATAATTTACAGATGCTAGCAAGGCGCATGAGGCAAAAAAACACATCAATTAGAACATATATGTCGGTTTTGCGACAAAACACTTTTTCAAACGATATCTCTAGTCCAAGAGTATCGACAGGAAATTGATATAAAATCCGACTCGCTTACAGCTACGCAATAACCTTCATTGCTTATTTTGGTATGATTACAACTCAGGCAATCTAAAGTTCGTTTGTGCCAATCTCCTCTTTTCGGCGGGAAACATAATCTTCCAAAGCCTCAATTCTATCTTTAGGGAGATTTGGTGGTTGAAAATCTTCAAGCATTTGCTGCCACACAGATGTCGCTCTATCTTCTGCGCTTTGGCTACCAGCAGCTACCCATGCCTCATGATTAGTCCAATCAGATAGAAAAGGCGGGTAAAAGGCATCGCGATAACGACTCATGGTGTGCTCAGAACCAAAAAAATGTCCTCCAGGCAAAACATTTTCTTGGGCAGACAGGCCCAAATCGTCGTCTGTAAATGTGACTGACTGTAAAAGAGAAGACATCGCTTGCAACATCTCACAATCCACCACCAATTTTTCGTAAGAAGCAACCAACCCTCCTTCGCTCCAACCAGCAGCATGGTATATCAAATTGCCATGGCCTGATACTGCACCCCAAAGTGCCATTTGAGTTTCCCAGACTGCTTGAGCATCTACCGCGTTAGAGGCTGAACATGCGCTTGTGCGATATGGCAAATTATATCTTCTGGCTAATTGGCCGCCGGCCATATTGGCGCGTGTGTTTTCAGGAGTTCCGAATGCGGGGGCACCCGATTTCATATCCACATTACTTGTAAAACCCCCATAAACAACTGGCGCACCCTTACGTACAATCTGAGTTAAACAAATTCCAAAAATTGCTTCTGCATTTTGTTGAGCAAGGGCACCAGCCAACGTAATGGGAGCCATTGCCCCCATCAGCGTAAAAGGCGTAACCACCACTGCCTGGCCTAACTCCGCCAAAGTTATCAAAGCTTCCGCCATTTCAATATCAAATTTGCGGGGACTGTTTATGTTAACATTAGTGATGCAACTGGGTGAAAGCGCTAATTCCTCAATATTCAAGCCCCGCGCAATAGCCAGCATATTTGCAGTATCACGTACACGAGTTTCACCGATTGACATAGACAAGAAAATCTTATCCGAATAGGTCAGATTTACAAATGTCGTATCGAGATGTCGCGTGTTCACTGGCAGATCATTCGGAGATAAAGTTTGGTTGCCAAAAAAATGAATTACGTTGAAGGATTGCCCTAACTTTATCAGGTTTTTGTAATCATCAAAATTTCCTGGCCTGCGGCCATGCAGCGCACAACTCACATTTGGCGCTCCAGAAACCATTCCAAAATGGATATTATTTTTGCCTATATCCAGCGCGCGCTCAGAGTTAGTTGGTGTGAGAATAAATTCACTTGGAGCTGTTTCAAGCAATGAAATAACCATATCCTTAGGCAATCTTACAATTTGGCTAGCTTCGTCAACTTCTGCACCTGCATTTTTGTAAAACTGGCGCGCACGAAGGCTGTTCACCTCAATACCAGTCTGTTCCAATATAATCATGGATGCGCAGTGAATTGATTCTAGTTGGTCTGAGTTCAAAGGCTCCAATGGCACAAAAGGGTTTTGAGTAAAGAAAAAGGGCTGCTGCACCACCTTCTTCTCATTCTCCTCTCTTTTTGAGCGCCCTTGTCTTGCTCCTCGTCGAACCATAACTTAAACCTTCCGGACCATAACTGTACATTTTGAGCTACATGCCTTGATTTGCATTTTAATGTTGCCTCTGGGGCACCCTTTAAATAATATTTATCCGACATAAATATTCTAATTCCGACCGAAATAAGTTTTTAGTTTGATGCTTTCGAAGTCAATCATTTAAATCATGTATTGAGGAGGTAATCATCTGTTGTGACCGAGACGTAAGAATATACAAATCTACACCAGATAATTGCCAAAAACACATTACTGGTGTTATAGACCAATTCTTATTTTAAAACTCGTAGTTCGGGAGTATGGTGAAATTGGTAAACACGCTGGATTCAAAATCCTGTGCCGCAAGGCTTCTCGGTTCAAGTCCGAGTACTCCCACCATTCTGCCATTCTGCCGTTCTGCCATTCTGAATAAAACAAAGCAAAATACCAAGTAAATTTGTTATGATTACTCATCAAGCCCTAACGACCTTTATAAAGGTTCATGCAGGCACCACAAACGCACGGCTTGGGCTCTACTTCCTTACTGCATTGGAAAGTATCTTGTTTCCTATTCCTGTTGATCCGCTGCTAGCTGCCTGTGTCTTTGCTCGCAGTGATAAATGGATAAGTATTGCCTTTTTGACAGCATTCTGGTCTGTGGTAGGTGGAGGGATTGGTTGGTATCTAGGCTTTGCTGCCCAGGGATTTGTTTCAGACATGCTTCAGCTTTTGCCAGATCAAATTGCGGGCCCAGAAAAATTTTCTGCTGTTTCAGCAGCATTTAACAAATTCGGAATAATTCTGGTTTTAATCGGGGCATTCACCCCTTTGCCTTATAAAGTCATAGCGGTCAGTGCTGGCCTTTTTGGCTATGCCCTGTTACCCTTTATTTTATTTTCACTGCTTGGCCGTGGAGTGCGGTTTTTAATGGTTGCTGGGCTCGTATCTTATCGTCATAATTTCAAGTTGGTTCTTGGTTTCTTGTCTGCGCTGCTGATACTGATTGGGACAGGAATGTGGTTGGTATCCTGAATCATGTTTGAGCTGTTTTCAAAACAACAAATTTTATGTTTATGTGGCTTAGCCTCTGCAGCATTATTGACAGCCGCATTTGGGTTTGAATATCTGGGTGGTTTAGCTCCTTGTAAACTATGCTTATGGCAACGCTGGCCACATGCTGGTGTGATCGTCTTCTGTCTGATGGGTACAACAAGTGTGCTACGCTCAGGACCAGCTTTTTTGATGATCGCGCTGTGCGCAGCGGTTACAGCTATTATTGCGAGTTATCATGTAGGTGTAGAACAACAGCTCTGGCAAGGTCCAACAAGCTGCTCAGGGGCGCTAAACTCCATGAGTGCGTCAGATTTACTTGACAGCCTTCTAACTACGCCAGTTGTCAGATGTGATGAAATTGCTTGGTCCTTTGCTTATATATCAATGGCAGGTTGGAACATGCTGTTCAGTAGCGGTCTAGCTTGTTTTGCACTTCTGGCCTACCGCAAAACCAAATAAAGCATTCGGCTGTGAGTGCGCCACCTTGTCCCAGATGCTTGAAACATTCAGGCTCTACCTTATAATGGTTGCTTGGGAATAGTGGCTTATACCGCAGAAAGTAAATTCGTCATGATTGAACAAAGTCCGCCAAAAGCGAAACAAAGACTGGCCGAATATCTTCGTGTAAATCATGCTGGTGAACGGGCAGCGCAGACGATTTACAAAGGCCAGCTTGCTGTGTTGAGAGGGCATCCACAGGCAGCTGAAATCCAGCATATGATGGAACAAGAACAAGAACATCTTGATACGTTTGATAAACTGCTGAATGACTATAAAGTCAGACCATCCCTGCTTGACCCACTATGGGGAGCTGCCGGTTTTATGCTGGGCGCAGCAACGGCAGCTTTAGGCCCGAAGGCCGCCATGGCCTGCACAATCGCTGTTGAAGAAGTCATTGGTACACATTATGACCGTCAAGTGCAGGACCTGAATAACCGTCATGAAGAACCAGAACTTGTCAAAACATTGGCTAGGTTTAGAGATGAAGAGCTGGAACACAGAGATATTGCAGTTGAACATGACGGAAGACAGGCCCCTGCGTATGATCTGATGAAAGCAATTATTCAAACAGGGTGTAAAACAGCGATCAAAATTGCTGAAAAAATCTAATTGAGCCTGTCTGCTGTTATACTTTTCTCGCGCTAATAGGACAAATCCGGCACATCTTCCAGCAATTCGCTATCCCAATACAAATAATCACGCCAGCTGTGATGGAGATAGTTTGGCGGATAAGCCCGTCCATTTTCCTGCAGCTGCCAGACAGTTGGTGCAGCAGGTTTTTTTAGCGGATGCATATTACACTTCGCGGGCATTTTATTGGCTTTTTTCAAATTACATGGGCTACAGGCGGCCACCACATTATCCCAACGCGACCGCCCGCCTTTTGAGCGCGGTGTGACATGATCAAAGGTCAGGTCACTTGCGGGCAGTTTGGTATCACAATACTGGCAGGTAAATTTATCACGCAGAAATACATTAAAGCGGGTGAAAGCGGGCGTCCGACCTTGAGGGATATATTCCTTTAAGGCAATCACTGATGGCAAGGGCATGGTCAAAGACGGCGAGCTAACCATTTCCTCATACTCAGATATAATTGTCACCCGATCCAGAAACACAGCCTTTATGCTGTCTTGCCATGACCAGAGTGACAATGGGAAATAGCTGAGCGGCCTAAAATCAGCATTCAAAACGAGAGCGGGCGGATGCATACCTGCGTTCATGAGTTCACTGCTCACCACATCGGTTGATTCTTACTGGAGATAGTCAAACATGATGTTTAACAGGTGACAAGAGCAAATCCCGTTTTTATTACTAGATATAGCCAATTAGCTTGATACCTACCCCAAAATGTTGCTGTGTTCGTGTGGATAGCATATTGGGATATTGGATGAGTAACAGCGGCGCATCTTCCTGTTCAAAGACTGGCTATAAAGCGAGCAAGAGCATCTATCGTTTCTGGGTCAATGCCATGAGCCATATGCTCACGGTGCAAAGTTTGGGGTGTCAGACCTACCTTTTTCAGATCAGCTTCAGCCTGTGTTATGCATGCAAACGGCACGACTGGATCAAGTACGCCATGGGCCAGAAAGACAGGCAGGCCTGTAGGCTGATGACATGTTTGTTCTGAGGTCAGCCATGCCCCAGATAGACAGAATAATCCAGCTAGGGGCTTTTCGTAGCCAACTCCAGCTGTGAGCGATACCATGCCACCTTGCGAGAAGCCCCCCAAAATGATCTGATCTGAAGCATACCCAATTCGCTTAGACAGAGCGTCTAGCATGGCCGCAATAAATTCTGCTGTCTGCAAACAAGCTGACGCATTCCGTCCAATGCCGGATGCAGGGTCGGATAACTCAAACCATTGTCGCCCAAAAGGGTTTGCAGAACATATATTAGGAGCATCCGGGACAAATACAGCACCACCAAACGAACTGTGATTAGCAGATGAAGTATCTTCAGAAGCGACAGATGCCTGATTCAATAAAGACGGCGCTAGCGGTGCCAGATCGCTGCCATCCGCCCCCCAACCATGCAGTAGTATAACAAGCCGTGCATCTTTTCGAAAATTAGCACTCTGCTCAAGCTGTCCCTCAGAGTGCACTTCGGGTTGATACAATTGCCCGGATAAAATTCCATATTCATTCAAGTCCAGCGTCAAAGGCGTAAACGTCATTTCAAGGGTTTCCTTATTTTTTGGAGCGGGACTTTTGGTTGACTTCAACTGCCCTTTTCAAGTCCACCGTGTTGTTCTTGTACTAGTAAAGTGTTTCGTTATAATTCATCCGACAGTTGGATGACTATACCACAGCCAGAAAGAGAGATACCAACATGTCTGTTCATCCTGAACTCAATGCGCAAAAAAAAAAGCGACTCGACCAATGCGTGCACGTTTTGCCCCGAGCCCTACGGGAGAGCTGCATTTAGGCCATGCTTATTCTGCATTGACCGCTTGGAAGGCTGCAGGACAGTCTGCAGAACTGTTTTGTTTGCGAATTGATGACCTTGACCACACGCGATGCCGCCCAGCCTATACTAAACAGATAAAGGATGATTTAAGCTGGCTTGGCTTGCAATGGGCAGAGACGCCTCTGGTTCAGTCAAAAAGACTTCAGCGATATGCGGAGGCGCTTGAAAAACTGAAAGCAGATAAGCTTTTATATCCTTGTTATTTGACCAGACGTGAGCTCAACTCACTACTCAGCGCACCACATGATAGTTCGGAACAAGCACCAGCGCCAACTACAAGAGGGTTGCTGTCACAAGTAGAGCAGCATCAACGGGAGATAAATGGACATATGCCCGCATGGCGTCTTGATTGCAAAGCTGCTTTGGCCCGCACGGGCACATTAATTTGGCAGGACTATGCCGGAACATCACACCAAGTAGGCATAGAACAAATGCCTGCTGACAGAGGTGATGTTGTTCTGGGACGCCGGGACATTGCCGCATCTTACCATTTGAGTGTTGTATTAGATGACGCCGATAGTCAGGTTGAGTTAGTTGTGAGAGGTGCGGACCTTGAATCCTCAACTCCACTTCACAGGCTGCTACAAGAGCTTTTGGGCTTGCCAACCCCAGTTTATCTTCATCATCCACTTGTGTGTGATAAGAACGGCAAACGCCTGTCCAAACGCGATCATGACACTAGTCTTACCGCCCTCAGGGCGGCAGGTTTCGGTCCTGCAGATGTGATCGCAATGATGCCTGATTTCATTGTTTAGCCAGCATTCACAACATACTGCGTTATTCTTGGCTTTTGTTCTGTTTGCGAAACCTTTTATTTTTATTTTAGAATGTTTGACTTTTCACTTAAAATTCACCACGCGGAGTTAGCCAAACTACACACGCAATCAACACCACAGGCAGAAGGCATAGTAGAACTAGACCTGACCAGCCAATAAAAGAATGAAGAGCCCCAGCGCTCAAAGAGGCAAACGCGACTGCAGCGAAAATAATTAAATCAGCAATGCCCTGAACCTGGCCCCGTTCTGCAGGTTCAGCAAGGCGTGCAATTAACGTACTTCCCGAAACATAAAGAAAATTCCAACCAAGCCCGAGCAAGAATAACGCCGTGAAATAATGCCAAAATGCCGTACCTGATAACGCTGCAAATATGCAGATTGCATACATCAGAAGACCAGCGGCCATAATGTGTTTGAAACCAAAACGAGAAATCAAGTGACCAGTGACAAAAGACGGAGCAAACATGGCGATCACGTGCCATTGAATCACTCGTGCATTATCAGCCACATCTAACTGGCTGACATTTACAATCTGTAATGGTGTGGCCGTCATTAAAAATGACATTACAGCATAACCAAGCGCGGCAGCGATAAGCCCAAGACGAAAACTGGACATTGAAATGAATATAGCCAAAGACCGTCCTTGCGATTGGTTACGCGGAGGCTTTGGACTGTCCATTCCCAGCAAGGCAATAAATGCAAGCAGATGCACAGAACCAGCCACTAGAAACGCGCCTGCATATCGTGCACCGTCGATGGCATACACAAAACGATAAGCGATTTCTGGCCCTATCATAGCGGCTGCCAATCCGCCCAGCAAAACAAAGCTGATCGCCTTTGATTTCATGTGATCAGGAAGCCCATCTGCTGCGGCATAGCGATAGAATTGGGCAATGCCAAGCGAACAACCAAGTAACATAGAGCCAAGCACAAATAGGCTGAACTGGCCAGTCATTATCGCGGCAGTCTGTGTGAGGGTAGCCAAAACAGAGATAAAAACACCTAACAGAAATATTGGCCGCCTGCCAAATCGGCCCATCAATAAAGAGGCAGGAAGCGTGGCAAACATGACAGCTAGAAACTGCAGAGATAGAGGGAGCGTTGCTAACCATAATTCAGGAGCAAGAATGGCCCCGGCTAAACCAGTATTGATTATATTTACATTCATGACTGTCATTGACAGACC
>MDTB01192304.1_pt1 | contig 10750 bp, 9 predicted proteins | sample 811161 | NCBI WGS metagenome assembly MDTB01 (sample SAMN05326650, study PRJNA326480) | marine metagenome | isolation source: seawater | place: Mediterranean Sea | collected 2009 | reverse complement strand
TATATGTGCATCTCTTCCTTTAACAAATAAAAAAGAAATAGAAAAGTCTATTGAAAAACTAAAGCTAGCAAAAATTATTCTTTTTAGAAAAACAGATAACACCTATGTACTAACTGAAGGCAGTGATTTTGATATAGATAACGAGTTAGTAGAATATCTTGATAGATATAAAACGATAAGTAGTGAAGATATAGAAACTCTCAGACAGATTAGAACTGTATTAGCTAAAAGACATTACATACAAACTGGCTATATGAGATATTTTAAATATAAATTAATTCCATTTGATGAAGTAAATAAAGAAAATATCAAAAATTTTTATGAAACTATTGTCTTTATTTTTTCTGAAGAAAAGGAAGACAATTTAAAAAAAAGCATTACAAAAACTTTAAGGAAGATAGATTTTCCAATTTTAGTTGGATTTCATAAAAATAGTAAAATCTTATTTGATACCTTAAAAGAAGTGCTATCACTTAACACTCTGTTAAAAGAACATCAAAGTATGTTAATCGATAGAATTGCTAGAAATGAAGTTAAAAATAGACTTCGTACAGCTAAATTAACTTTTTATAAAGAGTTAGATACTGCCATTCAGGACGCATACTGGTTTTACCCTAAATATAACTCTATGAAAGTAGAAACATATGAAAGCAATAAAGGAGAAAAATTTTATAATAAAAACAAAAAGTTTAATGAATTAATTTCTAATATATTTGATGACTTTTATAATCAGGCACCTATCATTAAAAATGAATTAACTAATAGAAATAAGCTTAGTGCTAATGGTTCTGGAGCAACAAGAAAGTTTCTTAATGCATTAATTAAAAAAGAAGAAATAAAAGACTTTGCTATAGAGGGATATCCTCCAGAATTATCAATATATAAAGGTATTCTAGAAAAACACAACTTACATCAGATAGATAAAAATAAAAAATATTTCATTAGTAAACCAAACAAAAAAGAATCAAAAGAATTTTATAACTTATTCAAACAAACAGAAGAGTTTGTAAAGAAAAATGATAAAAGTACTTTTCTAGAAATCCTAAAACTATGGGATATGCCTCCATTTGGAATTAAAAAAGCTTTACATCCTATACTTATAATGATTTTTATTTCAGCCAATAGAAAAAATATTGCTGTATATCATGAGAATGTTTACGTAATTGAATTTAGTGAATTATTAATAGACTTTGTTATGAGAAATTTAAAAGATTTTTCTTTATCATGGGTACATCAAACAAGCGAAAATAAAGAGCTTTCGGAACTAGCAAAGGCTTGTTCTGAAATAATCAAACTTCCAATTGAACCAACCCCTCTTGAAATTGGAAGAGGTCTCAAACAATTTTTAAAGAAATATCCTGACTGGATTTTAAATACAAGATTGTTATCAAAAGAAACCCTTTTATTTAGAGATGAATTAAAAAAAGCTAATGATCCTGTTGATTTTGTCACAAAACAAATTCCACTTATATTTAATAAGGATAAAAAGTTAGATTTAAATAAATTCAAAAAAAGCCTATTAGAAATATCAAATATATTTAATAAACTTTTAGCCGAATTAAAAGAACTTATTCATGAAAACTTTAAGATAAACAATGATGATGAAGGCTTTATAGCTTTAAAAGAAAGAGCTTCTGTAATTAAGGATAAAACAGGAGACTTTGAACTAAATGCCATAATTTTAAGATTAATGACTTATGATGGAAGTGAAAAAACCCTGCAGGAGCTTCTTACAGTAATAGCGAAAAAATCTATAACAAAAATTAATGATCATGATATAGAGAAAATTAAAATTGATATAGCATCTATAGCAAAATCTTTTTTAAAGGCTGAGGCTTTTATTTCCGTAGATAAGAGAAAGAAAAACATGACTGCCTTTAGTCTCATTCATGGTAATGCTACAGGAGAAAAGGCAAGAAGTTTTGATTTTATATTATCTAAAAAAGAAGATAAAAAAGCAGAAACCTTAGCTAATGATTTAGAAGGAGTTATAAAAGATCATCAAGGATTATTTGCAAGTGATGAAGTTACTCTAGGAGCAATAGCTAAAATTATTGAAAAAAGAATGGAAAAGAAATAATGACTAAAGTGCGTCATATATTGGGAATTTCAGGCGGAAAGGATTCTGCAGCCTTGGCGATTTATATGAATCAAAGATATCCAGAGTTAGATATGGAATACTTTTTTACTGATACTGGTGAAGAATTACCTGAAGTATATGAGTTTATATCAAGATTAGAAGGATATTTAGGAAAAGAAGTAAATCGAATTAACTCTGATAAAGAATTTTCCTATTGGATGAAAAAATATAATAATTATCTTCCATCTGCACAACAAAGATGGTGCACAAGAAATATGAAAATTATCCCTCTAGAACATTGGATTAGGGATGATTTAAAGAAAGGTATTACTATTAACAGTTATGTAGCTATTAGATATGATGAGCCCTATAGAGAAGGTCACCAATCAAAACATGATAATTTTAAAGTTGTTTTACCTTTTCAAAAAGACAGAATAGACAGAAAAAGTGTTTATGAAATTTTAGAATCTTCAGGAGTTGGGGTACCAAAATATTATGAATGGAGATCTAGAAGTGGATGCACATTCTGTTTTTTTCAAAGAAAAATTGAATGGGTTAGACTAAAAGAAAGACACCCAGATGCTTTTGAAAGAGCTAAAGACTTAGAAAAAAATGCTTTAGATCATGGCTCACCCTTTACCTGGAGTGAGAGAGAATCCCTGCAAGACTTAGAAAAACCAGAAAGAGTTGAGCAAATCAAAAATGATTATGAGAGGAGAAAAGCACTAGCGCTTAAAAGAAGAAAAGTTAATCCTCTTGACCCTGAGGAATACCTAGACGATGATGAGCTGTTTGGACAAAATAAATTTTGTATTACTTGTCATAAATAATGAAACACGGATGGAGTATAAATAAAAATCATTGGATAACCCCTGAAAATATGCCTAATAGCAAAGATTGGAAAACTATCCCTTTTAGCTCTAAACATAATTTTACTCTACCTAGCTGCTCTGCAATATACATAGTCAGTATGAATTCACTATATAATAATACTACAAACTTATCTTTTAAATCTCCAATATATGTTGGGCATACTATAAATATTAAGGAAAGATTTAGAACTCATACTTCTGATAAACTTAAAAATAGTTTATATAACAAACTTAAAAAAAATCTTGGATTTAGAAATAATACAAAACATCTTAAAATTGAATTCAGCTATGCAATAGTTAAAAATATTGATAACATTAAAGTCTATGAACAGTATTTGATTAATATTTATGGTCCAAGCGTTAATATCATAAATTCTATGTCTGGACCCATAACAAAAGGAAAACCTATATTGGGAACTTTAAAAAATGAAAAAACTATTAATTAGGGGATTATAATGCCAGATTCGTTAGAATTAAAAATGTATCCAGCTATGAAGATGCACATGGGTAAATGGGAATATTATGTAGTAAGAATGAGTATGCAAGCTATAGCCAATGAAATAAGATTTGCTCACGAGTTACATAAAAATAAAACCTTAAACACTCAAATTCAAAGAGCAATTAATGACTCTAGAGTAAAAAAACAAATAGTAAAGTACTTAAGTCATAATGAACATCGCTTTTTTGGTTCCATTGTAGTTGCCGGATTAAAAGGTAATCCAAAGTGGATAGAAGTTAATCTTGAAAATGATGAAAGAATGGCTTTATTTGCGGACAGGTATTCCGATACTTTTGGACTTATAACCTTTGATGAAACCATTGAGACATATGCCCTTGATGGGCAACATAGAGTAAGTGCTATTAAAGAGATTTTAAAAAGAGAAAATGTTGAATTTCCTCCAGCAGAAAATTTTGAGAAGGAAACTATGAGTATCATTTACCTTCAACAAAAACCCGGACAAGACACTGAAGAGTTTATTAAAGATTTTAGAAGAGTATTTGCATCATTAAATAGACATGCAAAACCTGTTTCTAAAAACACTATAGTAATTATGGACGAAGATGATAGATTTGCTATTGCTACTCGAAATCTTATAGCCGAACATGATTTTTTTAACGCTTATTTAGAAGAAGAAAAAGAAGGAGCAACAACTACTATTTGTGACTTTAAAAGTACGGCTGACAATATATCAAAAAACTCTAAAGCTTTAATTACAATTGTTGGTTTATACAAAATGGTTGTGGAAATGCTTTGGATTAATGATTTCAAAGATAATGTAAGTCATTTTCCATCAGGTCCAAATTTTTTAAATTTTACACAAGAAGCTCCTACTGATGAAGAAAGCGAAATACTTTTAAACTCTGTATCAAAGATATGGAGTGGCTTCATAGAAACTTTTCCATTTTTAAAGTCAGAGAACCCTTTAGAGAATAGAAAACTAAATACTCAAGATAAGGGAGAAAATAAAAACTCATTAATTTATAGACCCATAGGACAGATTTATTTAATAGCTCCATATATAAGAAGGCTTCTTGATAAAAATGGAATTAATCATCCAAACTCGGTAGAAGAGGTTATTAAAGCTATAGAGCCATTAAAATATGTTCCTCTAGATTTATTTGATGATTTATGGAGAGACTTTTTAATTGTCTCTGATGAAGGAAAATATAAAATGAGGAATGAGCAGGCTCAAGAATGTATTAAAGTAGCAAGATCTATTCTAGAATGGTTACTTTGTTTAGAAGACTTAACTGATGAGTACATAGAAAAAGAATTAAAACCTAGATGGAGCTCATTACTTATTCCTCCAGGAGATAATTTAAGAGAAAAAAATACATTTCAAGAGCTTTATAAAATTAGAGAAAAAATCTCTGCAATAACTTAATTAGTTAAATTGCTATGATAATTAATTAATATATTTATTAATTGTTTTTCACCTATGAATTGGTATTTTTTCGAAAATAATAAAAGATCAGAAACATTTCTTATATCAAACCTGTAAAGCATATTTATTTTTTTAATTATATTTGTCCTGTTTGAAATCGCTGACAATACATAAACTGATAAGTACTTTAAATTATTAGAAAAACCTTCATCAGAAATACTAATAAAATTTTCTTTATTTTCAATAAACCTAGGAAGAAAAGTCATTTCTTGTTCTATTTGTTTAAATGAAACTGAACTCCATTTTTCAAATGTCTTTAATAAATCTACAGATATTTTTTGCATTGGGTGATAACCAATTGTTTTTTCATTTAAATTACTTAAGCCTCTATATTTATAGGGTAAAATTATTCGTAATGTATTTTCAATATCTAACTTTGATAAACTAGTAGGAAAAATATAATCTAAAGTTTCTTTTTCATTACAAGGATCAGTTACTGTATACATAGTTTTTAAATATGTCATAGAATGAAAACCTATGGAAGCAATAGCCTGTGATTTAAAATTAGACATATCTGCTATGCTTTTATGTGGGCAATCTGATAGTCCATTAATATATTTTACCACATCTAAAACCTTTACAGTGTTTGGTAAGTTATTCTTAAGTCCTAAAAATTTTCCCTTTCCTATAGGGTAAATTAAGTATTTAAAAGGCATATGCATTATGTAATCAGGAATTAATTTAAAAAGCTTAATTGCATTCTTAATCATACTATTTATATTTGAGTCTTCTAGCATTTTTGAATATCTTCTTCTTGATGTTCTCGCTGTTAATTCGTAATTACGATTAGCATCAGAGTTTTTTCTAAGCTGCATAGCTAAAAAAGCATTATCTTCTCCTAAAATACTTAATTTTGCTAAATATTTCATAGATATCTGATTTTTTAATTTCATGGTATCTTACAATATGGAAGCGTTGAGTATAAACATAGATATTCTTAATTCAGAATGTATATTATTAACATTTTATTCAGCTAATGAAAATAAAATTTTAGTTAATAATGAACTTCAAAGTAATAAATATGAATTTAATTTGACTATACCTAAATTACATTTCATATTTAAAAAAATAATATTAATAGATAGTACACAACAAAATCTATTTCAAAATAAAAAATCTATCCAGTGGAAAATTGAATTAAATCATAAAAAATTATCCTTAAACAAATATAGTAACCTAATTCCACATTTAATAAGAAATAAAGATATAGACGATGCATTAAAGCCTTTTCAAAGAGAAGGAGTAAAATGGTTATTGGAAAAAAATGACCGCATATTAGCTGACGATATGGGTTTAGGTAAAACTATTCAATGTATTGCTGGCTTACAAAAGTTAATTTTTAAGAATGATATATATTATAATATTATTTTAGCACCAAATACTTTGCTAAAAAATTGGCAATTGGAGTTAAAAAAATGGGCTCCATTTTTAACTAGCAAAATTCTTAATAGTGATGATTTTAATGAAAACAAAATATCACTTATAAATAGTAATTATAATATTATTATTATGCCTTATTCATTATTAATAAAGTTAGTAAGGTATAAAAATTTCAATAGTTTAAATTTTGATTGCGTAATAGCTGATGAAGCACATAAATTGAGAAATAATACCTCTAGTTTAAATAAAAATTTTTGTAAACTAAATAAAAGAAGAACTTGGTTAGTAACTGGTACTCCTCTTGAGAGAGATATAAAAGATATTAAAAATATATTAATATGCTTAAACAAAAATAAATTTATTACTAGTCCAAATATAGAAGACTTCATATTAAAATCTAGAATAGAAAGTAATTCCTTGAGAAGAATTAAAAAGGACGTTTTAAAAGATTTACCAAAAATAAATAGCTTTTATAAATTAATTGATATGAATGAAAAACAAAAATTGCACTATAATTCTTTATTAAAAGATATGATGAATACAAATTATGTTGAAAGAATTGGTTTTTTAACAAAACTATCTATTGCTGCAATCTCTGATTTAGAAGGTAGCTCAAACAAGTTAGATTATACAATAGATATTTGTAATAACATTCAAAACAAAAAACAAAAAGTAATTATATTTTCTACCTTTAATGAGCCTCTTAAAGAACTCTATAAGAGATTATCTATGAGCAATATAAAAGCATTACATATAAATACTGAAGAAAATATTGAGCAAAGAAATAAGTTACTAGAGAAATTTAAAAATACGCCTAATATTACTTGTTTACTTTTAAACTCAAAAATTGGAGGAGAAGGTATTACAGTAACAGAAGCTAATAATATGGTTTTTTTAAATGAATGGTGGAACCCATCATCTAATAGGCAGGCAGTAGATAGAATAAACAGAATTGGTCAAACGCAGGATATTTCAATATACTTTCTCAGGTCTAAAAACTCTATTGATGAAAATGTATGTGATATCTTAGATAAAAAAATGAAGCTTGAAAAAGAGTTCTTAAGTGATTTAATAAAATCATTAATTTAACTATTTCTCTAACCTCTCTAAAACTTTATTAATTTCATTCCAATATTGATTTAATTGAATATCCATAAGTACCTTATTTTTATCATATAGGTTATTATTTTTATTAACTATTTTTTTCCATTCAACTAAATCAATTATTTTATTATTAGCCTCTAATAAACTCTCGACTATCTTCATTTGACATATGTTGTGATGTCCATTTAATTTTTTATTTTCATTAATAAAGTCATAATTTAGCTCTTCGCTTAAAATGGTATCCTTCCAGTAAAAACTTATTTTATCTCTTATAATGGACAATAAGATATATCCCTGTTCTTTAGTTATAATACTATTTTGATTACTTAAATCAAAGTTTAAAGTTTTTGTATCATTTGAAATATTACTATGAGTTGATTTGTCATTAAGGTTTTCATAGTCATCATTTTGAGTACTGTATTTTTCTTCTGATGTTTTATTTAAAAAGTTATATTTTTTATCATCAATAGATTTTATTAAATAATCAAATTTATTTGTAATATTATTTTCAAAATTCTTAATTAAATCAGTTAAACTATCATTATTTTCTTTAAAGGAAGTAGAGCTCGCATTTTCATCTAATAAACCATCATTTTCCTCTTTTACAAACATACTATTTTCAAAGTCTTCAACATTTTTCTTCAATAAATTAATGTCTGAATTTAAAGAACCACCCACATTACTTGAATATTCTAGAAGAATTTTTAGGTTTCCTAATAATACATAATAAAACGCTTCAGATATAATACTAGGATTATGTTGTACTATATTTCTATGCATTCTCAATTCATTGACTGTAGTAGGAAATAAGTACAGCCTCTGTTTAAATAAATTATATCCACTAAAACTACTTTCTTTCTTAAATAATTTAGAACATTCGCTTTCAAATTCAGAACTATGTTCTAATTTATAAAAAACTGATAATAAGTTTATATTAGCAGTAGAGTATGAAAATCGTTGATACAATTCTCCTGGCTGCCAATTTGATTTAGTGAATAATTCACAAGCTTTATTTAAATCATCAATATTATGTATATATTCAAAGTCTATATTTTCTAATAATTTATATTGTTGCATTAGACTTATTAGGGATTTAAGTTGGCCTTTAAGTAAATTTAATAAATTTGTTTTTAAGGGCTCAGAAAAAAAAGAAAAAAAATAATTTCTTTTCTTTGTATGCATAATTGGATTTTTTACATTCACAATTTATTCCTTATTTAACTCTTTATAATATTTATTTGTAGACCACCTGCAGCTAGGAAAAGATGAACAACCTAAAAAATATTCTTTGGTAACACTATTTTGATAAACAACTACTATTCCTTTATTACACTTTTTACATTTTCCTCTTAAAGAAGCTGGTACGTCAGGTTTTTTTTCTTTTTCTTCTACTACTATTTCACCATTTTGCTTACATACTGTACATAAATCAGTATTAGGCTCTATTTTTATTCTAGTAAAAGGTATTGGTAATCCACAATCTTCTCCTTTACAACTAATATTATAGAGTGGATTAAAAAGTAATTCATTATTTTGATCTTTAATTTCTAAATTATTAGAATTACATGAAGAACATGTTATTTTATCTAAAATTTGATTAAGACTACCTAAATTCAATGCTTTATCATTATCGTAAAGCTTACTTAATTCTTCGTAAAAAAACTTAGATTCTTTTTTACAATCAAGGCAGTAAGAGTTTATGAAATTAAAAGACATACCAAATTCTTTTATAAAAAGTTAATAGTAGATTATAATATATATTTTGATAAAGGCTAGTTGAGAATAGATTTATTTGGAACTGATCGTACTTTTTTAAAAAAACATGACAATTATAATCGCTATATTATCAATCATTAGTAACTACTAATGTAGAAGCAGTTTTTCTTTCCTTTACAAAAGGATCAACTATACTACTTTCATTTTTCTTCTTAAGTGTGTCATATTCTTTAGTATTTAGCTTGTAGGAAATAGAAACTAAATTAGCTTTAACCAGTTCATTTATCTTATCATTACTTAAATTATTAAATTCCTCAGTTAAACTGTGAGTAAATTTATTTTTATATAATTGATGTCTAATTTTATACCCCTTGCCATTTATTACAGAGACTTTAGATTCTTTCATATTTTTTTTTAATTCCTTCTTAAAAAAATTAAGTTGGGCTGTATATTCCTTTACTATTTTATTTAATCTAGCACATTCGTCTGCCATATTTTTTATTTCATTGTTCATTTTAACTCCTATTTTTTAGGCTATTCTATGTAAACAAAATTACTTTTTTAATTAAAAATTATTTAAAAATATCTAATTAATAATATTTTTTTTGATATCATCTGGCAAGTTTATAAATGCCATAGTCTCGATATCAAATTTAAAATAAGTGTTCCATTCTTCTTCGCTATAATCTTGACCTTCTTTCAATTCTTGAATAGCTTCAAGGTACTGTTGCATAGCTGGCTTTTCAGCGGTAGTTACAATTAAGTCTTCTTCGTTTTCAGCAATTATTTTATAAATATTAGATACATGATCATACACATCAATAACATTATTTTTAAGCTGTTCTACCTCATCATCTAAATAAATAATGTTATCATCATTATCATTAATCTCTTCTTCCATAATCCATTTAGAAAACAGAGATTTATCTACATCATCGGTAATATACCATTTCCTTACATCCTTATCCCATTTTCCACCAAGTGCTTTACATTCTTCCTTATCTTTATAAGGACAATTTAAATATATTTTTTTATTAAAACTCATAGTTTTTCCTTTCAATTTTTTATATAAATTTTAAATTTTTTTTAGTCTTCACAGATATTCAGACTAAAAAAAATTTATATTTATTTATTTTTAAATAGTAAAAAGGCAAAAAAAAATCTGCAGTACGCAGATCTTTACAAATACTATTAGATTATATCCTTTTTGTCAATTAAATTGCTCTAATATTTTATCTTTTAACCTTGTGGTTCTTACCCATTTCCAATTAGTTTTAATACCTTGAAAAAAGGTATCCTTATTACCTACAACTATAACTTTTTTCTTAGCTCTAGTAATTGCTGTGTATAAAAGTCTAGGATCAAGCATATACTGATGTATTTCGCTGATAGGTATAATAACAGTATCATACTCTGATCCTTGAGATTTATGAATAGTCAAGGCGTATGCAGGATCAAGCTGAAACCTCTCCTTTCCTTTAAATAATTTCTCTTCTCCCTTAAAATCAGCTACTATAGTGTATTCATCAGCTCTAAGAATTTGTCCTATTTCACCATTCATTAAATCTAAATCATAGTTATTAGTATTTTGTATTACTAAATCTTGTTGAAATAGACTTACCTCATCACTTTTTTTGAATGCCTCATTATTA
>MDTB01138069.1_pt1 | contig 10750 bp, 6 predicted proteins | sample 811161 | NCBI WGS metagenome assembly MDTB01 (sample SAMN05326650, study PRJNA326480) | marine metagenome | isolation source: seawater | place: Mediterranean Sea | collected 2009 | reverse complement strand
GTTGTCGTGTACACACGAGTACAAACCCCACGTCTTTGTGGGCAAGCATCAAGTGCTGCAGATTTACTCTTTTTTGAGAGATCTGTTCTTCCTTTACGAACGAGTTGCGAAATTGTTGGCATATTCTCTTTATACTTTTTACCTTATTTTAAGGGGTGCAAATGTACTATTATTTTTTGCATTAACAAACCTTATTATCTCATTTTTACAGATTTTGGTTATATCTGTAAGTTTCTTCATAAACAAAGAATTTAAGATTTTAGTTTTTTGAGATCAAAAAACAATTTAAAGACCCATAATTATTGTAAAGGAAAAAATATTAAAGTGGGTATCGTTACGATATACTTTGCGATATATCTTAATAATTCTTCATGATGTCTGTAATGAAAAAAACCCATTCGAAAAACGAACGGGTTTAGTAAGTTGTAAAACGAATTTAAAACTAAACTCTTTTACTTAGCGTCTGTTTCAGCTTGCGGTATTGGGTAAATCATTTTGTCATCAAGGGCAGGGATAACAAGTGTACCTCCTTCACCGTCTTGAACTCTATTGACTCTACCGTCATTTCTGTTTAAACCAACGCCTAATCTAGCCATATCAAAGAATGAAACTCCATCACCCCAAAGTTCAATTCTTCTGTAAAGAAGAATCTCATCCATCAAGTCTTGACCTGTTTTGGTTGACTTGACATAACTCGGGTCTCGGACAGAATTCAGCTCATATAAAGCATCTGCAGCTGCTGCATCATTACTTTGTCTTGCAAGAGCTTCTGCTTTAGTAAGAATGAATTCAGTGTTTCTTAGATATATATAATCCCCTATGAATACACCAGGTCCTGGCTCAGCAATGAATTTTAGGCTTGTATACTTTGGAGTTATATTATAGTGTCCCCAAGTGCCAGGTACTAAAATTACACCTGGATCATAATCATCATCTGAAAACCATCCTTTTCTTTTATCCGTAGCAGGAATTGCATCAACAAGATTGGAGTTACCTAATTTGAAGTGATTCCATCCACTGTAGCCATCGTTTATTTGGCTCATGTGTGAGAAGAAAGAAGCGTATACTTCAGTTGTTGTGTCCGTTACTTGTGCTCCCCAAATTACTTCTGAGAGGGATAGTTCATCAAATCCATGTAGAACATCTTCGCTAATTGTACCAGCCTGTGCTGCTTCATCAGCGTATTTCTCAGCATTTACCCAATCTTCATATGTAAGGTAATAGCGAGCTAGATATGCCGCCACAACACTTGCGTCAACTTCTTCGACAGAAGATCGTGTATAGTCAGAAAGACCATTATAAGCCGTTGTCAAATCAGATATAATTTGTTCTTTCACTATACCAACTGTAGAATTTGGTTGTCCAACAAAATCACCAAAATCAATTGGAATAGCTTCAGTAGTATCAGTAGATTTAGTGTGCTGATATAAGCGAATTAAGTAAAAATACGCTATACCTCTGTAAGCATATGATTTATTTTTGAATACCAATGATTCTGCAGCAGCATCATCAGGGATTGTATTGATGATACCATTGGCTTGATTGATAATTTTGTAGAAAAATTCCCAAAGAAAATAATTATCATTGCTTGAAGCAGTGACATTGTCATAGTTATGATAAAAACTAAACCATGTTCGACCGGTCTGGTCCATGTCGTTACCCTTTAAATCCATACCTATGTCAATTGCCTTCAAACCAAATTCATCTGTTGAAGACCCTCCATCTCTAAAGTAAGCAAGAATTGCGCCGTCAAGTGATTTCAAACCTTGAGTACTTCCAGAGGAAGCAACTGCTTCTGCGTGGGAAGCTGTGAAATATGCTTCACTTGCAAAGTCTCTATCAAAGTCGCCACAAGAGATCACAAAAAGAGATGTAAATGTAATAGTGAAAATTTTGTTAAAACTCATCTTAATATATTTATTATGTATCATGATTGAAATTTTAATTTAAGTTAATATTAAGACCTATTGAAACAGTCCTGTTCATACTATACTCACCAGCTGATGATCCTATCAAACTTAGACGAGGATCATAACCCTGTCTGGCACTTGATAGTAAAAATGCATTGTTGACAACTCCATAAACCCTCACACTATTAATATTTCTACTTTTTAAGCTTTCATTTTTAATAGTGTAACCGAAGTTAATGTTATTTAAACTCAAATAAGATAAGCTAGTTAAATAACGATCAGAAAATGCATATTGATCAGATTGTAGTGGATCTACCCGAGGTAAATCAGCAGTCGTGTTGTCAAATGTCCATGTTTTGTCGTAATCAGGGAAGTTTGTAACCTCAGTTCTCTGACCCAAAAGACGAAAATACTCATTGTCTACTCCATAACCCCCAACTTGATAAGCAAATTGTAGATTTAAATAGAAGTCTTTGTACTCTAAATTAGCTCCAAAACCTCCAAAGAAGTCAGGAATTGCAGTCTTGTCTAAGAACATTCTTCCATTAGACACTGCTTCATCATGGTCCTCAGTAATAACTTGATCACCTAAACTATCAATTGTATAATATTGAGCATTTCCATTTTCTGAATTAACTCCAGCGGATTTGACTGTGTAATAATCATAAATACTTTTTCCTACAACTCTTCGGAAATTACCTGAGTTAATTGAATCTCTCGGAAGCTCATTAATCTCATTTTTCAATGTAGATAAATTCGCATTTAAGGTTAAAGTTAAATCATTGGCTTCGATAGCTTTTAAACTAACTTCAGCTTCTACACCACTGTTAGTCATTGTACCAAAGTTTTCAGGTCTGGTAGCCTGCCCTGTTGATAGTGGAATAGGGTTATTGAAAAGTAAATCCTCAGTCTCTTTCGTATAGTAAGCTAGTGATAAGTTGAGTTTTTCAAATAAATTAGCTTCAAGACTTATATTGAGAGTAGATGATTTTTCCCAAGTTATATCCTTACTTCCTAAACTAAATAATTCTTGAGCGAGCTGACCATTGTTTTCAGAAATTAGGTATTGATTTTCATAAGCAACGTAATTTCTCCCTCCACCAGGATAAAAAATTCTATCATTTCCTGTAGAACCATAGTTTACTGAGAATTTAGCATAATCAACCGCAGAAATACCTTTAAAGAAATCTTCGTTACTCATTATCCAAGAAGCACCGGCAGACCAGAAAACGCCCCATCTTTCATCAGGATGAAATACAGAAGATGCATCATACCTTCCTGTTAAGTTAACATAGTATGTTTCATCCAATCCATAAATAAATCTTGAGAAATAACCTTCTGTAACATACTTAGTGTTATAATTTGTTGCAGAACCATATACAGATGAATTGTCAAGAACTGGACTAAAATCTCCAATCATATTTCTTTTATAAAGGGATAAGATTGTAAATTTTTGAACATAAGACTCATGCCCTAATAGGACGTCAAAAAGGTGTTTGTCATCATCATTTTTCCAAGTAAGTAATTGTTGATTCGTAAAAGCAGAAAAATTATTGACTCCATTGGTGAGCAAACCATTGTTTGAAGCAGCAAAAGCACCTGCGCCAGGCATGGTAAAGTCTGTGTCTGAATCAGATTCGCTTAGGTAGTTGGTTATGTATTCAAATTTTATTCCATAAGGTAAATCGAATTTAGCACTTAAACCTACGTTGAGAGCTTCTCTTTTTGTGGTTTCTATAGTGTTTTCAATAACTGCCAATGGGTGTTCGCCAACAGCATATTGTCTAGGTCCTCTTTGAGAACCATCTCCGAAAATTTGTGGCTGGCCAAAATCATATGCAAATCCACTGGGGTTATTTGGATCAAGCACTGGGGACCAGTTTTGGTCATATTGAAACACTGGAAAGATGGGTGCTATCCTTCTAGTCCATGCAAAAGAGTTTTGATAAAAAGTAGTAGGAGTTGAACCACTTAATGTTGATGGAACTGCACGGCTCTTCGAACTAGCAAAAGAAATATCACCATCAAGTGTTACAAAGTTTGCTATGTCACTTGAACTAACTTTAAGACGTGTTGTGTTTCTTTTAAAATTACTCTTAATTGTATATCCATTATTATTTTCATGACCTAATGAAAAGTAATAATCAATGTTTTCACTTCCACCTGAAATATTTAAGTTAGTAGAAATAAAATCAGCATTATCTCTAAATAAAGCATCATCCCAATAGTCTTCAACCTGTAAGTTAGCTGCAGGGTTGAGTTTACCTGTGGCAGGATCAATTAAATCAGTATCTGCAACATCATATACGTTGTAACCAAGCTTTGAAACAAGATTATTCGTTGCGTATTGCATTGCAGCGTCTTTGGTAACTGGATTTCCATCCGCATCACCACTGTAATAATACGAATTGGCTAATACGCTGTGATAAGTTTCATAATATTCCTGTGGAGTCTCCATTATATTATACTCCTTGGTTCCTCTTTGGGTAACCCCTAGTTTAGAATCTACAATTATTGTAGGCTTTCTATTTCTCTTACCCTTTTTGGTGGTTATTAATAATACCCCATTGGAGGCTTTACTACCGTAAACAGACGTAGAAGAAGCGTCTTTAAGGACAGACGTAGACTCGATGTCTTGAGGATTAATATTGTTTAGGCTTCCTGAATATGGAACACCATCTAAAACAATTAATGGAGAGTTACTTGCATTAATTGAGCCAAAACCCCTTATCCTAATTGTTGGACTTGCTCCAGGGACAGCATTTGATTGAACAACTCTAAGTCCTGAGACTAAACCTTCAAGGCTCTTAGCTGGGTTAGAAAAAGTTGAATTTTCAATTTGTTCAGCACCGATTACACTGACTGACCCTGTAAGTGATGCTTTAGATTGAGTACCATAAGCAACTACAATCACTTCATCAAGTGAGCTTTCTGTTACGAGACTTACATTTATAGTAGTCCCGTCAACAATGACAGTTTGTTCGGCATAACCAACAAAGCTGAACACCAAAGTTTCTCCTTGTGTGGCATTGATTTGATAATTTCCATCAAAATCAGTAGAAACTCCTGTAGACGTACCTTGAACATTAACAGTTGCTCCAGGAAGCGGTATTCCTTCAGCATCAGTTACAGTTCCTGCTACAGAGTCCTGAGCAATGGAAACTTGAAACACTAACATAAACACCAGTGTTATAATTTTAATAAATTTATTTTTCATAATCAGTTATATTATTAGCAAAGTCAAAGATGTTAATTAATTGTTAATAAAACAAATTTTGTTTTAAGTTTTTTAAATATATAACACATTTTATAAAAAAATTGTGTCAAAACAAACAGCGCCCACGATTACAACTACCTTATGTAGAGCTTCCTATATATTACATCGTCTTTTGTTTCAATTCCCAGAATGTAAACTCCACTTGTCAAGTGATCTACATCAAAACGCATTTCTGAAGTTGAAAATGAAGACTTGGAAATTCGAGCAACTTCTCGACCCACCAAATCTGATAAGAGTAGCGAACGGAATGTGAATGTGTTATCTAAAGAAAAGACAGAAAAGTATTCACCAATGACAGGGTTAGGAGCTACTAAAAATCCATCATTTTTTAGGTATTCAAATGCTTTAACTGAAGGAATCAACAATCCAGACCCTGTTATAATTATACTTGCCTGCTGTTGATTTTGGGATAGTGAACCTTTATGACTCACCTTAATTTCAAAAATCCCTCCAGAGCTCTCAGAAACAACAACTTGCTCTAAATTATCAGCATCATTATCACCCAATATGGCTGTGACAGCCTGTGTTTCAGTAGAAAGCTTCCAAGGTAAATAGGTTGTTTCGTTTTCTAAAATTCGTAAATCTAGGTCGTTGACCAAGGTCTTAACTGCATTTTCTTCTGCTTCTGGATCAAACCAGCTCAATGTGGCTTTTACCTCACCCGCCTCCGACATTAGCAAGTAAAATGTTTTGGTTTCATTATTTCTTAAATCAAATTCAAAGACCTTACTTTTTGTGACCTCATCTTCTAAAATAATTTCAGCAGCTTTTTTTAAATTAATGGCGCCATAACCTGTTTTTACATCTGGACCGCTAATGTCTTGTGTATTCCAAATCTTAATATCGTCGGCGGTATGACATAACAAGGCCTTAACTGTGGCCCCACGCATAAACTCATTATGCGTTTGTTTATATAGTTGTTGTAATAAAGCTACTCCCCCAGCTACTGCAGGACTAGAAAATGATGTGCCATCCACAATTTCATACAGTTCTGTATAGTCTGGGTAATATTCGTCCCAAGATGCAGCTACCAATTCCTCACCTGGAGCTGTGACTTCTGGCTTTATACGAAAATCATTGGTAGGGCCTGCACTGCTAAATTCAGAAGGCGCAAAATTACTGCTGTTATCATCCATTGAAAGGCTACCTACTGTTAGCACATTTTTTGCAGTAGTTGAGCCAGTGAGTTGATCGAGACCAGCAACTTGTTGTGTGTTGTACATAACGTCACCATCATTCCCTCCTGCCACTACATGTAAATAGTATGGATAGACATTTGTAATATTATCAAGAATTGAACTCCAAATGCTATAATTCCCTATGAGTTCATCTGGAAGCAATTCCCCATCTTCGTCCAGTAAAGGGATGCCATATGAATGGTTCGACAAAATAAAATTTGGATTGCTATCAGTTTGTAGCTGGTCTAAAATTTCATAGATATCATCATCCCAATCATAACTATAAACCTTGTTAAGTTTTGGCGTAACTCCTTGGCTCACATATTTCTGATATCCTAAAACGTCCTTTGCAATAAGAATTGATGCAACAGCTGTTGGATGGCTATCCCATACATCTGCAACTGAGGCATCGGATATTTCAATGGGCACTTCATAACTAAAAGTTCTTTCTCCACCAGTAAATGCCTCATGATTTATGAAAATATGTCCTGCATCCCAAATTCCGATGTGTATACCCTCTCCACTTAGGTCTAACCCCAGGCTTCCACCACTGCCCAAGGCGCTTGCTTTTGTAGCCTGACGAACCGATCGTTTGTTTTTACTATAATATAATGGTTTCCCATTTTGAGAAACCCAATTGGGACGAAGGAATTCTCCGTTTTTATCTTTTTTTAAACGTTTATCTGCAGCAGCTATAAGACTATCGATGAGCCGATTTTGTTCAGCCATAACATCATTAACCCGTGACTCAAGTGCTTGCTTTTGTAATGCCTCATTATCTTGATAACTGTAGTCCTTATTAATTCTTGACGAGGACACGCAAGAAAATAGTAGCATACTACAACATATTGCAATTATTTTATTCATCATTTTTCTAAAGTACAAAAATTAGCATTCATTGGTTATTACTTAAATCAACACAACTTTTTTAATAATAACTAAGATATAATACCTGTATTGTATTCCTCGACTCAGCATTTTTCTACCATAACTTAATTTTTGTGGCAAAATGAACTGAGGTTCAAATTATCTTTTCTATATCATTTATTAGGCCATATTAATACATTATTCAATAGATTTGAAGATGCAATCAGAAAAAACCATTTTTGGCCGCCAAGCGGTCATTGAAGCTGTCGAAGCCTCAAAAACCATAACAAAAGTTTTTATTCAACGTGATTTGAACAAAAGTAGTGTTGAACGACTGATACGAACGCTGGAAAACGCCACAATCCCCTATTCCTATGTTCCCATTCAAAAGCTCAATAAACTAACGCCTCATAACCACCAGGGGGTGGTTGCGCAGTTGAGTGAAATTACATTTTCATCTCTTGAGGAGCTTGTAGAAACGCATGAAAAACCTGGGCTTTTTGTTCTCTTAGATGGCATTACAGACACTCGAAATATGGGTGCCATCATTCGCTCGGCTGCTGCTGCCAACGCCACTGCTGTTGTCATTCCAACCAATGGTTCAGCGCAAATCACAGGAGAAACGATTAAAACCTCTGCAGGTGGGGTGTTTCAGGTTCCCATTTGTCGAGTGAGCCACCTCAAAGATGCGCTTTATCTGTTGCAGTCCTACGACATCCAATCGATTGTTGCCGACGAAAAAGCAGCGCAGAATTTATTTGAATTTGATCTAACAAACACTGTTGCCATAGTCATGGGAGCAGAGGACAAAGGGGTTTCACAAGGTGTTAAGAAACTCTGTTCACAGGCTGCAAAACTCCCCATTGTTGGGGATATGGACTCTTACAATGTGTCAGTGGCTGCAGGGATGTTTCTCTATGAAACAATGCGACAGCGACTGAAGCCCTAAATCCTTATCTTTCGTACATGAATTCTCCTTTAGCAGAGCGCATGCGTCCGAAAAAACTGGATGACTTCATTGGGCAAGAGCATTTGGTCGGTCCAAAGGGTGTTTTGGCTTCATACAAAGATCAAAATTTAATTCCCTCCCTTCTTTTTTGGGGCCCACCAGGCGTAGGGAAAACCACTTTAGCCCAACTCATTGCAAAAGATCATCCTTTCCAGCAACTCAGCGCAATTGAATCAGGAGTTAAAGAGGTACGTGCAGTCATCCAACAGGCCAAACGTCAAGACAGTTTGTTTACATCTCAAAAGCGAACAGTTTTATTTATTGATGAAATTCATCGCTTTAGCAAGTCACAACAAGATGCCTTGCTTGGAGCAGTTGAAAAAGGGTGGATTACACTCATTGGGGCAACGACCGAAAATCCGAGTTTTGAAGTCATTCCAGCACTACGTTCAAGGTGCCAGTTGTACATCCTCGAACCGCTGACTAAAGAACAACTTATTTCAATCCTTAAACAAGCCATTTCGAAAGACGAGTAATTGCAACAAAAATCCTTTGTCCTTCAAGAAACGGATGCCCTTCTTCGCTACTCAGGTGGTGACGCACGACGGCTGCTCAACCTTTTTGAACTGTGCGTTCATGCCAGCAGTTCTGATAAAGTGCTCATTGAAAATACCTTTGTTGCTCAAATCGCCCAACAAAATACAGCACAATATGACAAAGGTGGTGAACAACACTACGATATCATTTCTGCATTCATCAAGTCTATCCGAGGGAGTGACCCAAATGCAGCAGTGTATTGGCTCGCTCGAATGCTTGAAGGAGGTGAAGAAATCAAGTTTATTGCCCGTCGTTTGGTTATTTTGGCCAGTGAGGACATTGGAAATGCCAACCCAACAGCACTTGTTATGGCCCAAAGTTGCTTTCAGGCAGTACATACAATTGGAATGCCAGAGGCTCGTATACTGCTAAGTCAATGTGCCATATATTTCGCAAGTTCTCCAAAAAGTAATAGCAGTTATCAGGCGATCTCAAAAGCCCAAAAACTTGTCTCAGAAACTGGAGATTTGGCTGTACCCCTACCCTTGCGTAATGCACCTACAGAACTGATGAAAGACCTCGACTATGGCAAAGACTATGCCTATGCCCATGATTTTGAAGGGAATTTTGTCGATATGGAATTTATGCCTGAGCAGCTCTCTGGCGAAAAGTTTTATATACCAGGCGATAATCCAAGAGAGAACGATATGAAATCTTTTCTAGAATCACGCTGGAAAGACAAATACAAGTCCTAAAGAATCCTGATTAGCTGATGTAGATCATCAATCATCACACAGTCTTTATGAGTGGTCTCCCCTGCTGCTGCAAAATGAATGGCATGCATCCCTACTTGTAGTGCACCTAAGATATCTGCTTCACGACTATCGCCAATCATAACAGCCCTAGATGCATCACAGTTTGCATCACGAAGTGCCTTTTCAAAAATCAAGGGGTTGGGTTTTTTAACCCCAACAGACTCTGAATCTGTCACTGTAATAAAGTATGGCGTTAGGCCTGCATTTCTCATTTTAAAACGTTGTACTTCACGAAATCCATTTGTGATGATATGCAACGAATACTGTTTATTTAGCTGTTCCAAGATTTCGATTGCCCCTGGAAAAAGGTGATTGTGCTCTGGAAGATTTTGGATATAGGCATCTGCCAAAGTGTAAATCATGTCGTCATCTATGGAAATTTGCAATCGATCAAAAGTGTCTTTGATTCGACGATATCGAAGGGTTTCTTTATCCATTCGTTGTTCTCTAAAGGCTTTCCAGTACTCTAAATTCAGAGGTACATAAACCTTTAAAAAATCCTCTAATCTGACAGGGATTTTATAGTCTGCGAGTAGCTTTTCGAAGGTGAGTGCTGAGTTTTTTTCAAAGTCCCATAACGTATGGTCTAAATCAAAAAAAAGGTCAGTAATTTTTTCTTTATTGATCATAGTTCTCCATAAATTCAGTAAACATCCTCTTCCATGGCTTGTTTTTTTGCCTTTCATCCAGGATGGTGTTGGTCAGCACCAATGTTAGTGGTGTGCCATATTTGATATTGTAGGCTTTACATTGCTCCAACAATCGTCTTGCTTTGCGAGGTGAGCGCTGATTGCGCAATATGGTTTCATGTGCTACAACAGGGTGTATGAATAGGTTTGAACGCTGTTCTTTGCTGAGGTTATAAAACCGAAAAGGAAAGCCAGTACCTGCCCTATAGCCAAGAAAATCGACAAACTGTAAAGAATAATCATGTGCAAATCCCAGATTGGCAAAATGGTCATAGGTTGTTGGAAAACGAAGTCGCACCAAATGCTGTCGAATATCTTTCAATGGGTGATGTATGATTTCACTCATACGATTGACTTCAGTCTGAAGCAGATCAGGTTGATCTGTCGATTGATAAGACGCCAGCAGGGATGTTGGCACATAATCGGCTACATCTTTAATTATATTTATAAATCGATGCTTAAAAATGGAGATGTTTCGATCATTTGCACTTGGGCGAGCAAACATAAACATAACCTTGGTTGGCACAT
>MDTB01057539.1_pt1 | contig 10750 bp, 8 predicted proteins | sample 811161 | NCBI WGS metagenome assembly MDTB01 (sample SAMN05326650, study PRJNA326480) | marine metagenome | isolation source: seawater | place: Mediterranean Sea | collected 2009 | reverse complement strand
TGCAATTGGAAATCCATTTGGATTAGGTGGAACAGTTACATCAGGAATAATTTCTGCAAGAAATCGATCAATCGGATTATCAAGATACGAAGATTATATACAGACAGATGCTTCAATTAATACTGGAAATTCTGGCGGACCATTGTTCGATATGAATGGGGATGTTATTGGTATCAACACAGCTATTTTAGGAAGAAATGGTTCTATAGGAATTGGTTTTTCAATACCTTCGAATAGTGCAAGAATTGTAATTGATCAACTGATAAAATTCGGAGAAACAAAAAGAGGCTGGTTAGGAGTTAGAATTCAAGATGTCACTAAAGAAATAGCTGATGTTGAAAAACTAAATGAACCAAGCGGTGCTCTAGTAGCCAGTGTTGCTCCAAATAGTCCATCTGAAAAAGCAGGAGTTAAAGCAGGAGATATAATTTTAGAATTTAATGGTGAGAGAATAAAAGAAATGAAAGAGTTGCCTATTATAGTAGCTAGAACTGAGGTTGGGAAAAAAGTTAAAGTAAAAATTTGGAGAAATAAAAAAGAAATTGTTAAAACTATTACACTTGGAAGATTAGAAACTTCAGAGGAATTTAAAGTTACCAAAAAAGAAAAGTTGCAAATTGAAAAAGAAATTGAAAGTCTCAAAATTTCTGTAAGAGAACTTACTAAAGAAGATATAAAAGAAAGAAATTTACCAAATCAAACCGCTGGATTACTTATAACTAAAATAGAAAATAATAGCCCCCTTATTAACTCTATAAAGGTAAATAGTATAATTTTAGAAGCTCAAAAGAAAAAGATAAGATCAGTTAATGATCTAAATCAAATTGTAAACAAAGTATTAAGTAGCAATCAAAAAACAATTTTATTAGTTATTTTTAATAGTGAAAATCAAAGAAGATATATCGGTATTAAATTAGATTAAAATATGGATTTTAAATCCAAAATCATTTTAATTTATGGTCCAACAGCTTCTGGTAAATCCGAATTTGCACTTAAACTTGCTGAAAAAATTAATGGTGAAATAATTAATACTGATAGTATCCAAGTTTATAGGGAATTAAAAATTTTATCAGCAAGACCTACACTAAAAAAATATAAAAAAATTAAACACCATCTTTATGGTTTTAAAAGTGTAAAAAAAAATTTTTCTACTGGTGACTGGCTTAAATTGGTAAATAAAAAAATCCAAGATTTAAAAAAAAGAAAAAAAGTCCCAATTCTTGTTGGAGGCACAGGTTTATACTTTAAAGCATTGACTGATGGTTTAGTAAATATTCCAATTGTGCCTACAAAAATTAGATATAAGGTAAGATTATTACACAAAAAACTTAAGTCAGATAAATTTTTTTTAAAGTTAGTAAAATTGGATCCTTTAGTTAAAAATCGTATTCAACCTTCAGACACTCAAAGATCTATTAGGGCTTATGAAGTCAAATTATTTACTAATAAATCTATTTATAATTGGTTTAAAAGAACTAAGTCAAATTATGAAATAAAGGATTTCTATAAAATTTACATAGATTTTCCTAGGAATGAGCTGATAGATAGAATTAATTTGAGGGCTAGAGAAATGATTAAAAAAGGAGCTATTTCGGAGGTTAGAAAATTTATTAAACTTAAAGTTAATAAGGATAAAACTGCCTATAAGGCAATTGGAATTCGTGAGTTAAACGAATATCTAAAAAAAAAATCGAAATTGACGAAGTTATTGAAAAAATATCAATAAAGACAAGGCAATATGCGAAAAGACAAAGCACTTGGGCAAGAGGTAACATGCAAAATTGGAATAAAATGAATCCAATTAGTTTAGAGAAATTTTTAAAAAAATTTTAGATATCTATTACTTAGTCTTGACCCTTGCACAACTTCAGCTAGATTACTTAAATGTCTAAATTATATTCTGGAGCTGAAGTAGTGTTTAAATGTCTTGAAGATCAAGATGTTGAATTTATTTTTGGATATCCAGGTGGTGCTGTATTACCAATTTATGACGAATTAAAAAATCATTCTAAAATTAAGCATATTTTAGTTAGACATGAACAAGGAGCAGGACATGCTGCCGAAGGTTATGCAAGATCATCAGGCAAACCTGGTGTTGTTTTAGTTACATCAGGACCAGGTGCTACAAATGTAGTAACAGCACTGACAGACGCATATATGGATTCAGTTCCTTTAGTATGCATTTCTGGTCAAGTGCCAACGCATTTAATTGGGACTGATGCTTTTCAAGAGTGTGATACAACAGGTATAACGAGACCGTGTACAAAACACAATTGGTTAGTAAAAGATGTCAAAGATTTGTCTAGGATTTTACATGAAGCTTTTACAGTTGCAACCACAGGAAGACCCGGACCTGTATTAGTTGATATCCCTAAGGACATTCAATTTGCTAAAACAAATTATACTAAACCAAAAAAAGTAAAAAAAATTAATGACAAGTCTAATAGTAGATTTACTCAAAATGAAATAGATGATCTAATTAGTCTAATTTCTAAAGCTAAAAAACCTGTAATTTATTCTGGTGGTGGAGTTATTAATTCTGGACCAAAAGCTAGTGAAGCATTAAGAGAATTTGTGAGACTAGTTGGTTTTCCAATTACATCCACACTACAAGGTTTAGGTGCATTTCCTGGTGATGATAATCAATTTATTGGTATGCTGGGAATGCATGGTACTTACGAAGCAAATAATGCTATGCATGATTGTGATCTTCTTATTAATATTGGAGCTAGGTTTGATGATAGAATTACAGGTAAGATAGATGAATTTTCTCCTAGTTCAAAAAAAGTTCATATTGATATCGATCCCTCTTCAATTAACAAAATTATAAAAGTAGATCTATCCATTGTTGGAGATGTAAATGAAGTTATCAGAGCAACAATAAAAAGAATAAATAAAAAAGGTAATGGTTTAAGAGATTCAAATAAACAAAAAATCTCTAAATGGTGGGAGCAGATACAAAAATGGCGAACAAAAGACTCATTGGGTTATATTAAAAGTGATAGGACTATAAAACCTCAGTATGCTGTTCAAAGATTATATCAATTGACAAAAAATCAAGATACTTTTGTTACTACAGAGGTAGGACAACATCAAATGTGGGCTGCACAACATTATAAATTTAATAAACCAAATAGATGGATGACATCAGGTGGTCTTGGAACTATGGGTTATGGTCTTCCTGCAGCTGTAGGTGTTCAAATTGCTCATCCAAAAAAACTTGTTATTGATATTGCAGGTGAGGCTTCAGTTTTAATGACAATTCAAGAAATGTCTACTGCAGTTCAATATAATTTACCTATTAAAATTTTTGTTCTTAATAATCAGTATATGGGAATGGTAAGGCAGTGGCAGGAATTACTTCATGAAAAAAATTATTCAGAGAGTTACTCAGAGGCATTACCTGATTTTGTAAAACTAGCAGAGGCTTATGGTTGTAAAGGAATAAAAGCCAATGATCCTAATGAGCTTGACTTTAAAATTAAAGAAATGATTAGTCATAATGGCCCAGTAATATTTGATTGCCAAGTTGATCCTAATGAAAATTGCTTTCCAATGATACCTTCTGGAAAAGCACATAATCAAATGATTTTGGGACCTAATGATAAAAAAGAAAATAAGATAACTGGAAAAGGTAAAACTTTAGTTTAATGGCAAGTCCCAAATCAGCATACAGTATACCAACAAAAAAAGGTAAACCAGATACCCATATCTTTGTTGTATGGGTAGATAATGAAGCAGGTGTTTTAGCTAGAGTAGTTGGATTATTTTCTGGGAGAGGTTATAATATAGAATCTTTGGCTGTTGCAGAAGTAGATGCAACAAAAAATATTTCTAGAATTACTATTGTTACAACTGGAACACCACAAGTAATTGATCAGATTAAATTGCAATTAAAAAAATTAGTTCCAGTTCACAAAGTTGCTGATTTTAAAAGAGAAGATAAAAAAGTAATATTTAAAGAAATGGCATTACTTAAAGTTGTAGCTAATAAAAAAAAGATAGAAAAATGTCTCAAAGCCTGTAAAAGCTTTAATCCAGTAGTATTAGATAAAACTAAGTTATCAGTTGTAATTCAAATAACAGCACTTAGAAGAGAAATTGATAAAATGAGTAAAAAATTGAAAACTTTAGGTCTTACAAGCACCTCAAGAACAGGAGCTATTGCAATGACAAGGGGAGCAGAGACTTTTAAATAAATTAGTTAGGAGAGAAAAATGAAAATGTTTTATGAAAAAGATACAGATGTAAATTTAATTAAAGATAAGAAAATTGCAATTTTTGGCTATGGTAGTCAAGGTCATGCTCATGCACTTAATTTAAAAGACAGTGGAGTAAAAGAAGTAGTTGTTGCATTAAGAGATGGATCTTCAAGTATTCCTAAAGCAGAGTCTAAAGGGTTAAAAGTTATGAATTTATCTGATGCAGCAGAATGGGCTGATGTTGTCATGATTTTAACTCCTGATGAATTACAAGCATCAATTTATAAAAATCATATTGAGCAAAGAGTAAGAAAGGGAACTTCACTTGCGTTTGCTCATGGGCTAAATGTTCATTATGATTTAATAAAAGCAAGAGAGGATTTAGATGTTTTTATGGTTGCGCCTAAGGGTCCAGGTCATTTGGTTAGAAGTGAATATGAAAAAGGTGGAGGCGTTCCATGTTTATTTGCTGTTCATCAAAATGGCTCTGGCAAAGCGAGAGATTTAGCGATGTCTTATGCTTCAGCTGTTGGAGGGGGTAGATCAGGAATAATTGAGACCACATTTAAAGATGAAGTCGAAACAGATTTATTTGGTGAGCAAACTGTTCTTTGTGGTGGTTTGGTTGAACTTATTAAAAATGGATATGAAACTTTAGTAGAAGCTGGTTATGAACCAGAAATGGCATATTTTGAAACAGTCCATGAGGTTAAGCTTATAGTAGATTTAATTTATGAAGGTGGAATAGCAAACATGAATTATTCCATATCAAATACGGCTGAGTATGGCGAATACCAATCTGGACCAAGGATTATAAATAAAGAAGAAACAAAAAAAAGGATGAAAGATGTTTTGGCTGAAATTCAATCAGGGAAATTCACAAAAGATTGGATGGAAGAATGTAAAAATGGTCAAAAAAACTTTCTCGCAACTCGAGCAAAATTAGCAGATCACCCAGTTGAAAAGGTTGGTAAAAATCTTAGAGCTATGATGCCTTGGATTAGTAAGAAAAAATTAGTTGATAGTGATAAGAGCTAAAAAAGTCGATTAATTTAATTAAACATTTTGCAATTTCTAATAGAGATTGTATTATAGATTTTCCAAATTTTAATAGTTATGAGTGATAAAGATAAAGTATTTATATTTGACACTACAATGCGTGATGGCGAACAATCACCAGGAGCATCCATGTCTCTTGAAGAAAAAATTCAAATCTCAAGAGTTTTTGACGAATTAGGAATTGATATTATTGAGGCAGGTTTTCCAATTGCATCACCAGGAGATTTTGAAGCAGTATCTGCGATAAGTAAAGTTTTGAAAAAGTCTATTCCTTGCGGATTAGCAAGACATTCAAAAAAAGATATTGATAGATGTCATGAAGCTTTAAGACACGCATCAAAATTTAGAATACACACTTTTATTTCTACCAGCCCACTTCACATGAAACATAAATTAAACAAAACACCTGACGAAGTATATGACTCAATTAAAGAACATGTCTCATATGCAAGAAATCTTACAGATGATGTTGAGTGGTCTTGTGAGGATGGAACAAGAACTGATATGGACTATATGTGTAAAACTGTAGAACTTGCAATCAAGTCTGGCGCAAAGACAATTAATATTCCAGATACAGTAGGATATACTGTTCCTTCTGAATTTACAAAAATAATTGAAACACTACTAAATAAAGTTCCAAATATAGATAAGGCAATTTTATCTACTCATTGTCATAATGATTTAGGATTAGCTGTTGCTAATTCATTAGCTGGAATTCAAGCAGGAGCAAGACAAATAGAATGTACCATCAATGGGATTGGCGAAAGAGCAGGAAATGCTGCCCTTGAAGAAGTGGTAATGGCAATTAGAACAAGGAATGATCTAATGCCATTCACAACAGGAATTAATACAAAACTATTAAGTAAAGCCTCAAAATTAGTTTCTAATGTTACAGGTTTTCCTGTTCAATACAATAAAGCTATTGTAGGTAAAAATGCATTTGCGCATGAATCAGGTATTCATCAAGATGGAATGTTAAAAAATCGAAATACTTATGAAATAATGACACCAGAAAGCGTTGGTGTTAAACAGACTTCATTAGTAATGGGCAAACATTCAGGAAGACATGCATTTAAAGATAAACTAGAGAGCTTAGGATATGCTGATTTGACTGATGATGTAATTGAAAACGCATTTGGGAAATTTAAAATTTTAGCTGACAAAAAAAAACATATTTATGATGAAGATATAATAGCATTGGTTGATGATAGTTTAGTGGTTGATAATAAGGCTAATACAATAGTCTTAAAATCTTTAAAAGTTTTTGCAGGAACTGGTGAGCCACAAAAAGCTGAAATGAAGCTAGATATAGATGGACAGATTAAATCAGCATCAGAAACAGGAGATGGTCCTGTTGATGCTATATTCAAATGTATCAAAAATTTGTATCCACATGATGTTAATCTTCAACTGTATCAAGTTCATGCTGTTACAGAAGGAACTGATGCTCAGGCTACAGTAAGTGTCCGTATTGAGGAAAACGGAAAAACAACAGTTGGACAAGCTGCAGATACAGATACATTAGTAGCATCTGCTAACGCATATTTAAGTGCATTAAATAAAATGATTATTAAAAGAGAAAAAACTGCTCCTATAGAGCAAGAAATAAAAAAGATGGAGGGAATTTAGATGGGATTATTCAGTAAAATTAAGAATGTATGGAGTCAAGATATGGCAATCGATCTTGGTACAGCCAATACTCTTGTAGTAGTTAAGGGGCAAGGAGTAGTTTTGAATGAGCCATCGGTAGTAGCAATTGTTGAAAATGGAGGAAAAAAAAATGTTCTTGCGGTAGGAGATGAAGCCAAAACAATGCTTGGTAGAACTCCAGGAAATATTAGTGCAATAAGACCCCTTCGAGATGGAGTAATTGCAGATTTTATAGTTACTGAAGAAATGATTAAACATTTTATTAAAAAAGTTCATAAAGGAAGTACATTCGCAAACCCAAGAATACTTATATGTGTTCCAACTGGCTCAACTCCAGTTGAGCGTAAAGCAATTCAAGATAGTGCTCTTGCAGCTGGGGCAAGAAGAGTTCAATTAATAGAGGAACCAATTGCAGCTGCAATTGGTGCTGGACTTCCTATATCAGAAGCCACTGGTTCAATGGTTGTAGATATTGGAGGAGGTACAAGTGAAATTGCTGTGATGTCTCTAGGTGGACTTGTATATTCTAAATCATTAAGAGTGGCAGGTGATGCCATGGATGGTGCAATGGTGAATTATATGAGAAAAGAATATAATTTGATGATAGGTGATAGTACAGCTGAAAAAATTAAAAAAGAAATTGGAACTGCAATTCCCTCTAATAATAATACCTATGCAGTAAAGGGAAGAGACTTGAGATCCGGAACTCCAAAAGAAGTTAATATAACTGAGGAAGATACCGCTGAAGCTTTAAATGAAATTTTAAGGGATATGGTAAATGGCATTAAAGATGCATTAGAAAACACCCCTCCAGAATTATCTGCCGATTTAGTTGATATGGGTTTGGTCTTAACTGGAGGTGGAGCATTATTAAAAAATATTGATAAAAGATTTTCAAAGGAAACAGGTTTACCAGTTCATATCGCAGATGATCCTTTATCATGTGTTGCTGTTGGTACAGGGAAAGCTTTGGATCAAGAGGAGACATTTTCTACTATGCTCACTGAGTATTAAAAAACGATGAGTGTAAGCAGGGACGACTTTGTAATTGCAATTCGGTCTGCTTTTTTAAAAAAAAAAACAAAGCAAAAATTCTCTTTACTGTCATTAATTATTCTTTCAATAATAATTATAATACTTAGTAATTATAATGTAAAAGTCATAAATTATATTAAGTCTGGAATTAATGAATTTATTTATAGAGGTTCTTATGTTCTTTCAGCACCAGAAAAAATTTTTGAGAAATCAAATAGTAGTATTAAAAGACATCTAAAAATATATTCTAGTAATATAAGTAATGAAATTGAATTGAATGAATTAAGATCTAGAGACTTATCTTTAAGTATTTTAGAGTTTGAAAATCAAAAATTAAAAGAACAGTTAGACGACTATCTTGTATCAAAGGAGTTAATTTTTGCAAAAATAATAATAGATAATAATAGTCCATATTTGAGATCATTTATAATTAATAAAGGTTCAAAAAATAATATCAAAATGGGGATGGTTGTTTTAGATCAGAATTATTTAGTAGGAAGAGTAATAGAAGTTAATTACACAACTTCAAGAGTTTTAATGTTATCGGATATTAATTCCAATATACCTATAACTATATCTCCTGGAAATTTACAAGCTATTGCAACAGGTAGTGGATATGATTATGCTAATATAAATTATTTAAAAAAATCTCATTTTAAAAAGATTAATAATGAGTCTATTGCCTACACCTCTGGCACAGCTGGTGTCTTGAAAAGCGGAATTCCTGTAGGTAAAATTGTCAAGTTGGATAACCAAGAATCTGAAAAGATAATGTTGGAATTTTTTAGTGATTTTACCCAGTTACAATATGTTTCAGTAACTTCATTTATTAATATTGATCAACAAGAAAAAGAGAACGAAAAAAAATCCACAGAAGAAAACAATAATAGTGATGAATTATCAAACGATTTTACTTCAATTCAACCAAGTGAAAAAATAAACCTTTTATTGAAAGAAAAAGAAATTAACGAAGAAGTAAGGAAAAAAATTGAGATAGAAAATAACGAATTAAAAGATCAAATTTCAGAAATACAAAAAACTTTATTTAAAAATCAAAAAATTCTTAAAGAACAAGAAAAAACTATTCAATCTTTTGAAATCGATCAAGAGGAGATTAAATTTCTTAAACTCAATCTAGAGTTTTCAGAAAAATGCCGAAAAAAACGCAAATTGTTTTCAGACAAAGGATTCGAAGTTGGAACACCTGAGTATAAAAATTGCGTTTTAAATAAAGGAATTGTACTAAATGAATAAATTACAAGATAATACTTTTGCTAATACTATTTTAAAAGTAGTTCCAATCATAATTCTTTTTATTTCAGTTTTTAATGAATTTGATGCCAATTACTTTGAAATCGAGTATTTGTCTTTTAATTTTTCATACATTTTAATCTTTTTTTGTACATTAAAGAATATAGATAATTTTGGTTATGGCTTAATTTTTTTTGCAGGTATTGTTAATGATGTAGTAAGTGGTTTCCCAATGGGATTATCTAGTCTTTGTTTCATGCTCCTTTGTGTTGCAACATCATATTTTAGAAGCATTACTTTAAGACCAACTTTAATGAGAGATTGGATGTATTTTTTAATTACAATATCATTAGTTAATTCTATTAAATTTTTGATCTTATCGTATGTTTTTAAATCTACAATTGATTATAAATATCTATTAGTAAATAACTTTACAACCTTTTTATTATTCTTCTTTTTTTCTTTTGTATTTAACTTTTACTATAATAAATTTTTTGGGAAATCAGATGTTTGATCAAAGTGATAATGTTACTAAAATAAATTTAATAAATAGAAGACTATTTATTATTTCAGCAGCAAAAATATTAATTTTCTTAGGATTAACAACAAGATTATTTTCATTACAAGTAAAAGAAAAAAATAAATATTTAACTCTCTCAGATAAGAATAGGATCAGAGAGTGGAAATTACCTCCTGTAAGAGGTGAGTTTAAAGATTATTTTGGTAATATTGTAGCTGGAAATAATGAGGTTTATCAACTTCATTTGATTCCAGAGGAAATCGAAGATTTTAGATATGTAGCTTTAAGATTAAAAGAAATTTTAAATTTATCTGATAAAGAATTTCAAAAAATTCTAAAAAAAAAAAGAGAAGTAAAGCCTTGGGAGACAATAATAGTATCCGATAATTTGAATTGGGAAAAATTTTCAAGAGTAAATAGTTATTTATATGATTTAACTGGGGTAAAGTCTGTACTTTCTTTATCAAGAATTTATCCCTACAAAGAAAACTTTACCCATGTCCTTGGCTATGTCAGTCAAGCTAATGAGGAAGATGTCTATAGTAATCAATTTATAAAGGAAAAATTTGTGCCTGGAATTAGAGTTGGTAAAACTGGATTAGAAAAGTCTTTTGAAAAACAGCTATTAGGAAACAATGACATTCAAAGATTTGAAGTAAATGCCTTCGGTCGAAGAATTAGTCAACTCGAATATCAAAAAGGCTCAAAAGGTAAAAATTTCAGGTTAACGATTGACACTGAAATACAGCAGTTGTGTAATGAGCTATTAAAAGATAGCGCAGGTTCAATTTGTATCATGGATATTTTTTCTGGAGAGATAGTTGCAATGCACTCATCTCCTTCATTTGACCCTAATTTGTTTTTATTTGGAATTAACAAAGATGAATGGCAACTAATAAGAAATAATCCTATGAAACCTCTGGTTAATAAAACGTTACAAGGCAATTATTCGCCTGGATCAACTATAAAACCTTTAGTTGCTTTATCAGCTTTAGAGAATGGAATTATTAATACTAATTTTACTGTTAATTGT